>OFCH01000507.1_pt1 | contig 12710 bp, 10 predicted proteins | sample 1520771 | NCBI WGS metagenome assembly OFCH01 (sample SAMEA2699034, study PRJEB24076) | metagenome | biome: Human gut stool | place: Spain | collected 2012-10-23 | reverse complement strand
ATAGAGGCCACCACGCCAACCGGATCCCGGCGAATCATCGAGGTATGCCCCTCCAGATATTCCCCCGCCGCCATACCCGGCAGACAGCGCGCCGCGCCGGCAAAGAAGCGGAACACATCGGCGACGGCGGGCAGCTCGTCGTTCATCACGCAGTGCAGCGGTTTGCCGCAGTTTAAGGATTCCAGCTTCGCCAGCGCCTCCGCGTGATCGGTAATCGCCTCCGCCAGCTTTAACAGAGAGTCCGCGCGAGTTTTCGGCGTCGTCTGGCTCCAGCTGACAAAGGCCCGATCCGCTGCCTCAACCGCCGCGTTGACCTGGGCCTCCGTGGCTTCTGCAATCTCCAGAATGACCTCACCATTAGCAGGATTGAATACTGGCACCATTTCGCCTTCACCCGCCACTAACTCACCGTTAATCAAAAGGTTATGTTGCATAGCATTATCCTGTAGAAATGAATTATTTACTGTTTTCAGCACTCATGTCGCTATCACGGGTAAGCCACCAGGCCCCCAAAATGGGTATCGTCGTCACCAGCATCACCAGCAGCGCGACCACGTTAGTTACCGGTACATCGCGCGGGCGCCCCAGCTGATTCAACAACCACAGCGGTAAGGTACGCTCATGCCCGGCGGTAAACGTGGTGACGATAATTTCATCAAACGATAAAGCGAACGCCAGCATTCCCCCCGCCAGCAGCGCCGATCCCAGATTCGGCAGCACCACATAGCGAAAGGTCTGCCAGCCCGTGGCGCCTAAATCCATTGATGCCTCCACCAGACTCCACGATGTCCGGCGAAAACGGGCGATGACATTGTTGAACACCACCACCACGCAAAACGTGGCATGCCCCACGACGATAGTGAGCAGGCCAGGTTCCAGATTGACCTCCTTAAAGGCCGTCAGCAGCGCAAGTCCGGTGATAATCCCCGGCAGCGCGATCGGCAACAGCAGCAGTAACGACACCGCGTTTTTGCCAAAAAACGTACTGCGCCATAATGCGCCTGCAGCCAACGTGCCAAGTACCAGCGCAATCGCCGTCGACATTGCGGCGATTTTAAGTGACAACGTCACGGCCTCGATAATATCGCTGCGCCCTGCCGCCTCGCTGAACCAGCGCAGCGTCAGCCCTTGAGGCGGAAAGCTAAAGGCAGCATCTTCGGTATTGAAAGCATACAGCGCGATAATCAGCAGCGGAAAATGGAGGAAAACCACCCCGCCCCAGGTGGCGACTTTGAGGAACAGCGGTGCCCGTTCAGAGTGCATCGAACGCTCCCAGGCGCTTCACGAACGCCAGATAAAGGGCAATCAGCACAATCGGTACCAGGGTAAATGCGGCCGCCATCGGCATGTTGCCGATGGCCCCCTGCTGGGAATAGACCATATTGCCAATAAAGAAGCCGGGCGGCCCCACCAGCTGCGGAACGATAAAGTCCCCCAGCGTCAGGGAGAAAGTAAAAATCGACCCGGCGGCAATGCCGGGGATCGCCAGCGGCAGCACCACGTGGCGGAAGGTCTGCCGCGGGCGGGCGCCAAGATCGGCGGAAGCCTGTAGCAGCGAAGGCGGCAAGCGTTCCAGCGCCGCCTGTACCGGCAGGATCATAAACGGCAGCCAGATATAGACAAACACCAGAAAACGGCCGAGGCCTGAGGTCGACAGCGTATTTCCGCCGACCGCCGGAATCGTCAGCACCAGGTTTAACACCCCCTCCAACCCAAGATGCCCGAGAAACCATTGCGCCACGCCATCTTTCGCCAGCAGTAACGTCCAGGCGTAGGCCTTCACGATATAGCTCGCCCACATCGGCAGCATGACGGCAATATAGAAGAATGCTTTCATTTTGCCGCGGGTATAGCGAGCCATATACCACGACATCGGCAAAGCCAGCACCGCGCTGGCTATCGTCACCGACAGCGCCATCACCAGCGTGCGGACAATGATGTCGTAATTCGCCGGATTAAACAGCGCTTTGAGGTTGGCGAGCGTCAGATCCGTGGTGACCGACATGGTGAAATCATCAAAGGTGTAGACGCTTTGCCACAGTAAAGTCAGCAGCGACCCCAGATAGACAATGCCGAACCACATTAACGGCCCCAGCAGGAGCAAGAACAGGCCGAGCGATGGCCTGCGCCAGAAGAGTGCGGACAGACGCCCGGACGGTGCGCGCGGAATGACCATCGTCATCTCAGCCCCCTTGTTCCAAAGGCACCATCGCCGAACGTGACCACGAAGCCAGCACCGTTTGTCCGGTCTGCGGTGCGCTGGATGCCATACCGCCATCGCTGTTCGCCAGGCTGACCAGCAGCTTGTCGCCATTCGCCAGCTTCAGTTCGATACGCGTTGCCGCTCCCTGGTACTGAACCGCCTGCACCACGCCCTGCACCTGAACTTCTCCGCCGCTGTTCAGGCGAATATGTTCCGGCCGCAGTGACCAGACCCCGCGCATTCCGCACAGGCGGGCGGCAAGATCGCTATCAAATACGTTCGCGGTACCGACGAAACCAGCGACAAACGCGGTTTTAGGACGCAGATAGAGGTCGTGCGGGGCATCAACCTGCTCGATACGCCCGTTATTAAAGACCGCCACCCGATCGGACATCGACAGCGCTTCGCCCTGATCGTGGGTGACGCCGCTACAGGTGATCCCCAGCGTCTGCTGGAGTTTTTTCAGTTCGACCTGCATCTGCTCCCGCAGCTTTCAGTCCAGCGCGCCGAGCGGCTCATCAAGCAGCAGCACCCGCGGTTCATTCACCAGCGCACGGGCAATCGCCACCCGCTGCCGCTGTCCGCCGGAGAGCTGTGACGGTTTACGCGTGTACACAAACCCGAGGGCCACCTTTTCCAGCGCCTCCTGCGCGCGAAAGTGGCGCTCCTTTTTGCCGATACCTTTGACCATCAGCCCGTAGGCAACGTTATCGAGGATCGACATATGCGGAAACAGCGCATAGTCCTGAAAGACGGTATTCACGTCACGCTGCCACGGCGGCAGCTCACTGGCCTTGTGACCGTAAATGGAAATCGCCCCGCCGGAAAGCTGCTCAAATCCGGCGATCAGCCGCAGGCAGGTGGTTTTGCCGGAGCCGGACGGCCCCAGCATGGAGAAAAACTCGCCATCACGGATCCCCATGTTGACGCCGTCCACCGCGCGAACGTCACCATAGAAACGTGAGACGTTGTGAAACTCTACCGCGTACGTCATGTTCCGCCTCCGGCCGATTACCGGCCGCCCATAATCGCGATATAGTCCTGTGTCCAGCGGCTGTAAGGCACGTATTTACCCCCTTCGGCCACCGGCGTTTTCCAGAATGCAATTTTAGAGAACTCGTTGTAGCCATTGGTTTCGCAACCTTTGTCACCCAGTAGCGCACTCGCCTTACAGCCTTGCGGAACCACCGGCAACGAGCCAAACCACGCCGCCACGTCGCCCTGTACCTTCGGCGTCAGCGACCAGTTCATCCATTTATAGGCGCACACCGGGTGTCTGGCGTCGCTATGTAACATCGTGGTATCCGCCCAGCCGGTCACCCCCTCTTTCGGGAAGACGGTGGCCACCGGCTGGCCGTCGGCTTTTAAGCCGTTGGCCTGGTATGGCCAGGCGCTCGAGGCCACCACGCCTTCATTTTTGAAGTCGCTCATCTGAACGGTGGTGTCATGCCAGTAGCGGTGGATTAACCCATGCTGAGCGCGCAACACCTTCAGCACCGCCTGGTACTGTGCTTCGGTCAGCTGGTAGGGATCGGTAATGCCCAGCTGCGGCTGGGTTGCTTTCACGAACAACGCCGCATCGGCAATATAGATAGGTCCGTCGTAGGCCTGAACGCGCCCTTGATTACTTTTACCATCGGAGAGTTTTTGCTCCACAAAGACCACGTTCCAGCTGTCTGGCGGCGTCGTGAATATTTTCGTGTTGTACATCAGCAGGTTTGGCCCCCACTGGTACGGGGTGCCGTAAACTTTACCGCCGACGTTAAACCAGGCGCCTTTTTCAACGCGCGGGTCGAGGCTAGACCAGTTGGTAATCAGGGCCGTATTAATGGGCTGCACCCGCTTGCCCATAATTAAGCGCAGAGAGGCGTCACCCGAAGCGGTGACCAGATCGTACCCTCCTTTCGCCATCAGGCTGACCATCTCATCGGACGTGGCGGCCGTTTTCACATTCACCTGACATCCGCTCTCTTTTTCAAACTGGGTGACCCAGTCATAATTTTTATCCGTCTGGCCACGCTCGATATAGCCCGGCCAGGCGATAATATCGAGTCGGCCTTCTCCTTTATCCAGCGAAGCGGGCGGCTCAGCGGCCTGCGCAGTCAGGATCGCCATCCCCAGCGCATAGAGGCTGCCACGGGCAATTTTTTTGCTCATCGGGTGTTACTCCTGTCACAATAAAATTAGCGGCAGCCGTGCCGTAAAAATATCTCCCTTTTTAACCATAGACGGCGCACTTACGCCCCCTGGAGAAATTTATTCAGGTTGTGACAAGGGGCGCATTCCACAAAAATCGATGAAGACCTGGCAACAATATGGATTATAGACAAGGAGTTAGAGGCAGGATACGGCTATGCGTATTTCCTATGACCACGGCCGGTAAAATATTAGCCGGCCGGGTTTGATAATAATATTTAGTTATTTCAGCAGCGGCTGTTTAGCGGTATATAAAAAATCAGTTCTTTAGCTCAGCTGCTCGCGAATAAGTTCGCCGAGTCGTTTAACTCCTTGCTCTTCTCTTTCTCCCCAGCCCCACGCGGTATTAAAGCGGAAAAAAGAGGTCCAGCTGGCGGTGGTAGAGAACATTTTCCCGGGGGCAATACTGATATTATCGCGCAATGCCCTGGCGCTCAGCTCACCGGCATCGGCCCCTTCCGGCAGTTCAAGCCACAAAAAATAGCCGCTGTCGCTGTGATGGATTTTCACCTCGGCGGGCAGATGGCGCAGCAGCGCCTGCCAGGCCTGCTGTTTGCGCTCGGCAAGCTGGCGGCGCAGGCGGCGGAGATGGGCGTCATAGCGCCGGGTAGAGAGGTAATCGACCAGCGCCATCTGCATCGGCGAACTGGTGGAGAGCGTGCTCATTAATTGCAGCTGCTGAATACGTCGGGCATGTTTACCGGCGGCCACCCAGCCGATCCGAAAACCGGGCACCAGGCATTTTGAGAACGAACTGCAGTGCAGCGTCATCTCCTGCCGGTCCCAGAATTTGGCGGGGAGCGGTTTTTCGCGGCCAAAATAGAGTTCACTGTAGACATCGTCTTCAATCAGCACCACGTTATAGCGGGCCAGCAGATCCACCAGCTGCGCCTTTTTCGCCGCACTCAGGGTAAAGCCGAGCGGGTTTTGCCCGTTGGTCATCAGCCAGCAGGCCTTGACCGGGTAACTCTGCAACGCCTGCTCCAGCGCGGCTAAATCAATTCCCTCTTTGACATCCGTCGCCACCGACAGCGCTTTCAGCCGCAGCCTTTCCAGCGCCTGCAGCGCGCCGTAAAAACAGGGGTTTTCCACCACCACCCAGTCGCCCGGCTCCGTCACCGCCTGCAGGCTGAGATTCAGCGCCTCCAGGGCACCGGCGGTAATCACGATTTCATCCGGCGAAATGTTCATCCCCTGCAGCGCGTAGCGCCGGGCAATCGCGTGACGCAGCTCATCATTGCCCGGCGGCAGATTCTCAATGACGCTCATGGCGGTCGCAGTTTTGCTCACCTGCGCCAACGAGCGATTAAGCTGCTGGAGCGGAAACAGCCGCGGGTCGGGAAATGCCGAGGCAAAGGGCAGCATCGAAGCCCGGCGGCTGGCCTGCAGCACCTCAAAAATGTAGGTGTTGATATCGACCGATTCATCACGGGTCACCTGCGCAAGCGGTGGCGGCTGGCGTAGTCTGACCGGTTTTGGCGCTACGTAGTAGCCGGACTGCGGGCGGGCAATAATCCGGCCCTGGCTTTCCAGCAGCTGGTAGGCGTGGCTGACGGTCATAAAACTCATCCCGCTGCTGACCACCTGTTCGCGTAACGAAGGCAACCGATCGCCGGGTTGCCAGACGCCGAGCGCAATCTGTTCGGTCAACTGCTGCGCAAGCTGCTGATACTTTTTCATGAGGAGTCTCGCGGTTCAGGTTTGCGCCTATAGTATATCAGCCATGAAAAAATAGCCGTTTATAAAAACTGTTATAGCTCAGCCCGCGCCGACTTCCGCTGCCGACGCTATCGGCGCGGACGATTTTTTTAGATCTAATGATTAACAAATGAGTTACATGTCACAAATTGCGCGTAAAGCTTTCCCGGCACTTTGACACCCGCCGTTCAGCGCTCTAGAGTTCAGCCTACAGATTTTAGATTAGAGACTATCTGTCATTCATTAAGATGGTCTCTCATTGCCTTTCCTGTATGTAGCGGCCTTCTTTCGAGTATTGCAAAGGGGACCGCTATGTCTGTTCATAAAAATACAAGCAAAAAAAATATTCGCGGCATTGACGATATTATTCAGTTTATCGATGCGCAGCCGAATATTGCGGGTAAAGCCGGCATTATCTGGTGGCTGGCACTCGGTGGATTATTTTTAGACGCCTTCTCTAATTCAGCATTAAGCGCCGGGCTCAATCCGATGACCCGGGATTTACAGCTAAGCGCTACGGACGTGGCGATGCTGACCTCTTTTTCTTCATGGATTGCCATTATTTTTAATCCAGTCGGCGGCTGGATCGCCGACCGCTGGGGGCGGGTCATGCCGCTGATTGCGGCAAAAATATGCGCCGTTCTCGGCGCCCTTCTCGTCACTTTCTCTCCTGATTTCAATTTGATACTTACCGGCCGATTCTTTGTGGGCATCGCCTACGGCATGGATTTTGCGGTGGCGATGGCGCTGCTCGCGGAGTTTACCCCGGCGCGCTTTAAAAGCCGGCTCAACACCTGGCAAGGGGTCTGGTATGTCGCCGTCTGCTTAAATCTGGTGCTGGCGTTGTTATTTTATTCATGGCAGGTCGGCGATACTATCTGGCGCTATTCGGTGGCCGCAACGGCGCTCTGTGGAATAATTATTTTACTGCTGCAAATACGTTACCTGGTTGAAAGTCCGGTGTGGTTAGCGCGTAAATCGCGCCTGGCTGACGCGGTCAAAGCGATGCAAAAAATATATGGCGATCGTTTTATTCTCGCCCCCGCCAGCGAACAAAAACCGATAATTGGCCAGGCGCAAAAAGGGATTAAAAACGTTGTGCTTATTTTTCGCGGCGTCTATTTACCGCGGACAATTCTGGCATCAACAGTGCAGATCTGTCAGTCGATTCAATATTTCGGCGTGGGCTGGTATCTCCCGGTCATCAGCGCCAGTCTGTTCGGTAAAAACTTTGTCTACGCAACGCTTGGTTCACTATTTTTTAACATATTCGGCATTGTCGGCGGTTTTCTGTCACCGTCGATCGGTCGTCGTCTCGGTCTGCGCCGCTCCTCCGCTATCGGCTTCGCCATCGCTTTTCTGGTGCTGCTCACTCTCGGTTTGTTCAGCGACCGCATGCCGCTGTGGGCGTCGCTGATGGTACCGGCTCTGTTTATCCTGTTTCATTCCGGCGGTCCAGGCGCCAACGGTAAGAGTCTCTCTTCTCTCTCCTTTCGCAGCGAATTACGCGCCGGCGCCAACGGCATCGTCGGTGCGTTGGGGGCGATCGGCGCCGCCATCGGTTTGTTTGTCTTCCCCATCTTTCGTGAAATGTACGGATTACAGTCGACCTTTTTGATCATGTCGGCCGTCCCGCTTTTCGCCAGCATCGTCTGCTTCGTTATCTCCTGGGATCCGACGCGCACTGCGATCCAGCCGGATAACGAACCTGGCGCGCCGCAATTTACCCCACTCTCCCGTTCCCCCCTGCAGCCTGTCGCGCAGGAAACCGGCCGAGGCACAAAATGAATTCACCACAAAACGTTATTCTGTCCATTGATGAAGGCACCTCCGGCACCCGCGCGGCGGTCGTCGGCCAGGACGGACAGGTTCACTGTCTGGAATATCACCCGCTTCGGGTCGTCAGCCCCCGTCACGGCGTGGTGGAACAAGATGCCAACGAGATTCTGACTATGACGCTGGCGGTATGTCGCAAGACCATCGCCGAAGCGCAAAGCCGCAACATGCACATTCAGGCACTGGCTATCGCCACCCAGCGATCCACCGCCGTACTCTGGGATCGCCAGAGCGGCCAGGCGCTGGTGCCGGCGATGGTCTGGCAGGATGCTCGCTACGCCCGGACACTGGCGGATAAAGCCGGCGAATGGGACCGACCGCTGCTGAATCACACCGGTCGTCCGGTGGGGATTCGCTCCCCTTACCTGTGGGCCGCCCGCCATATTGCCGATACCCCGGCGATCGCAGCGGCGCACCGGGCCGGACGCCTGATGTTTGGGACCATCGATAGCTGGCTGCTCTGGCATCTCACCGAGGAGCGGCGCTGCCTGTCCACGCCGACCAATGCCACCTCGGCCGGTGCCTATCAGCTGCGGGATCACCGTTACTACGCCCCGTGGCTGGCGGAACTGGCTTTCCCGAGCGGACTGTTACCGACCCTGGTCGATGATGGTGAGATGCTCGGCACCTCGCGAAAATCGGTGCTCGGCATCGCCGTGCCGGTACTGGCCTGCATGGGCGATCAGTTTGCCGGCGCCGTCGGGCTGGGCTGCATCGCCCGCGGTCAATCCTTGTGTATGCACGGCACCGGCAGTTTTGTCGATCTGCTGGTTGGCGACCGGCTCCCGACACTGCACGAGGCCGGTGAAAGCACGCTGGTGATGACCGCCAGGCGCCAGCACGGTAAAGCCCACTATTCCGTCGAAACCTTCGTCCCCACCAGCGGATCCGCCCTTAACTGGGTGTGTGAAAATCTGGGCTGGTTCGACACGCCGGAGCAGATCAGCGACCTGGCAGCGCAAACCGCCAGCGCTGGCGGCGTAAGCTTTATTCCGGCGCTAACCGGGCTTCGCGTTCCGGTGCTGCAACCGCAGGCCCGCGCCTCGCTAAACGGGATTTCCATCTCCACCACCCGCGCGCAGATAGCCCGGGCGATTCTCGAAGGCATCGCCCATTCGGTAGCCGCCTGCATTCGCGCCAACGAACAGGCCACCGGCCTCAGCGTCAGTGAGCTGGTGGTGGGCGGCGGAATGTCCAACAGCGACATCCTGATGCAAATCCAGGCCGACCTGAGCGGCATTCAGGTTCTCAGAATGGCCGAAACGGCGCGCGCCAGCCTGCGAGGAGCCGCGTTTCTCGCCGGATCCGGCGGTCTGCTGTGGGACTCATTACACGAGGCCTGTCAGACCGTGCAGGTCGCCCGTCGATTTATGCCATCCATCGATAGTGAATGCCGTCGGCAGCAGCGAACCCTCTGGGAGAGCCGCATCACCCAGGAGCTGGCCACGGCCGCCACCTCATCCCACAATCAGGAGTAAAGGCGTTGATGAAGTTTTTTCCGTCCCGTAAAGCCAACAAAGCGCGCAGCGAAATGTTCGACACTGCCCCGCTGCGCCTGCAGCGCGAAGAACAGCTGGACCGGCTGGCCAGCGATACCTTTGATATTTTGATTGTCGGCGGCGGCGTCACCGGTGCCTACACCGCGCTGGACGCCAGCCTGCGCGGCTACCGCGTGGCGCTGGTGGAAAAGAACGACTTTGCCTCCGGCACCTCGTCCAAATCATCAAAAATGGTCCACGGCGGCCTGCGCTATATCGAACAGGGGAATTTAGGGCTGGTGCGCCACTCGCTGCTTGAGCGTCAGCGTCTGCGCCGCAATGCCCGCCATCTGGTACAGCGCCTGCCGTTTATGTTTCCGGTGCTGGATAAAAACGGCATTTTCGACAAACGCATGGCCTCCGCCTTTGAGAGCCTGCTGTGGACTTACGATCTGGCCGGCGGCTGGCGAGAAGGCATTCTGCACCAGAAACTCACGCCGGCGGAGGTGCTCTCCCACTGTCCGACGCTGAATGAAGAGCAGCTTTCCGGCGGCTTTATGTACTTTGACGCCAGAGTCGATGACGCCCGGCTGACGCTGGCCCTGGTACGTACCGCCGCATTTCACGGGGCGGCGGTGGTGAACCATGCCCAGGCGATCGACACGACTCGCGATGGTCATGGCAAAGTGAACGGCGCGCGGGTCCGGGCCGACGATCGCGAGATCGCGGTCAAAGCCCGGGTGGTGATCATGGCCACCGGCGTGTGGCTGCGCGACTGGAATGGGCAGAAAAAAGGCGCCCCGTCGGCGCTACAAATCCGCCCGGCAAAAGGCGTCCATGTCGCAATTCCGTGGCTCAAAATTCGCAATGACTGCACGGTTACCATCCCCGTCGCCGGGCGCAAACGCCGCGCGACGATTACCCGCTGGGGCAATGTCTCCTATCTGGGCACCACCGATGAAGATTATCACGGTGATCTGGACGATGTGTGCTGCACCCGGGAAGAGCTGGATTTTCTGCTGGATGGAGCCAATTCCGCGCTCAAAACCCAGCTCACCGCGCAGGATGTGGTCGGCAGTATTGCCGGCTGCCGCCCGCTGATAGGCAGCCCCGGCGGAAAAACCGTGGAGCTGAAACGCAATCACGAAATTGATGTCGCGCCGGATGGCCTGATTACGATTGTCGGCGGCAAACTGACCACATCCCGGCATATGGCGGAACAGACCGTCGATGTGGCCGCGAAACTGCTGGGGCGCAAACGCGCCTGTTCCACCAAAAGCGCCTTTTTACTTGGCGCCGCCGGCTACGATCCGCAGGCAATTCTCGCTTCCGGCGGGCTCTCCGCCCACCTCGGCGAGCGTTATGGCGCCGAAGCCCATTTTGTCAGCGACCTCATCCACGCCAACCCGGCGTTAGAGACGCCGATTATTGCCGGTCTGCCCTACACCGAAGCCGAAGTGATTTACGCCATTCGTCATGAGCTGGCCGGCAGCGTCGACGATATTTTGTCACGTCGTTTACGCGCCCGGCTGATGGCGCGGGATGCCTCGGCGACCGCCGCCGACCGCGTCGGCGAACTCTTACAGCAGGAACTCAACCTGGCCCCGGCAGTCGTTGCGCAGCAAATTGCCGCCTACCGGGCCGCCGTTAAACATGAAAAATCCATCCTTATGGGGAGCGCAGAATGATCAGTAAAGAAGCGATTAAACGTGGTTATAACCGCGGTAATTATCTTGTCGGCGTCCACACGCCACCGGGTTGGGCCGCACAAAGCCAGGCCGAGGGCTGCGGGGACGGCATGCAACGTGACCCTGTCACTGTGAGTGACAGCGTAGTAAACCAGCTGCGCAGCGTAGCCAATGAGGTGCTCACCGCCCGTCATGATGTCGTGAGCTGGACCCGCGACTGGTGGGCCGGCTCGATGATCGCCGAGACCGATGGCAACCCGGCAACCCCCATTGCGGTTATCGTCCGCGTCTCCCGCGTCGAACAGGTTCAGGAGGTGGTCAGCATCGCCCATCGCTACCATCTGCCGCTAACGGTTTCCGCCGGACGCAGCAACGTCACCGGCGCCGCGTTGCCGGTACGCGGCGGCATTGTGCTCGACGTTTGTGATCTCAACCAGCTGCTGAGCTTTGACCCGGACAGCCAGATTGTAGAGGTAGAAGCCGGGATGTTTGGCGATATCTTCGAGCAAACCATTCAGCAGGAGTACGGCATGACGATGGGCCACTGGCCCTCTTCGTTTGGCATCAGCACGGTGGGCGGCTGGGTCGCCTGTCGCGGCGCCGGTCAACTGTCGACCCGCTACGGGAAAATTGAGGATATGGTATACGGCATGGATGTGGTGCTGGCTGACGGGCGCTTAATTACCGTCGGCGGTGCGCCGCGCAGCGCCACCGGACCGGACATTCAGCAGCTGTTTATCGGCTCTGAAGGTACGCTGGGCGTCATTGTGCGCGTACGCCTGAAACTGCATCGCCTGCCGGAGTATGGTCGCGCCATCGCCTGGGGTTTCGCCAGCTTTGCCGACGGCCTCGAAGCCTGCCGACAGATCCTCCAGCATGGCGCAACCCCCGCCGCCCTGCGGCTGTACGATAATCTCGAAAGCGGCGTGCAGTTCTCCTTACCGGAGACCAACGTTCTGTTGATTGCCGATGAGGGTGAAAAGGAGCTGGTGGACGCGGTGTTGGCCATCTCGGCGCGCGTCTGTGAGCAATGCCAGGGACAGCCGCTGGAGAGCGATCCGATATTTGAGCGTTGGCTGGATACCCGCTATCTCACCGGGAAGAGCGCCGAAGGCTTTGCCCGCAGCCCGGGTCTGGTGGCCGATACCCTGGAGATGGTTGGCCGCTGGCGCGATCTGGCCGCTATCTATGAGGAGGTCGTCGCCGCCATTAACGCCGTCCCGGGTACCCTCGCCGGCTCCGCCCATCAGTCTCACGCCTACGTCGATGGCGCCTGTCTCTACTTTTCGCTGCGCGGAGATGTCGCCGTTAAGGAGCGAGCGGCCTGGTATCGCGCTGCCTGGGATGCGGCAAACGCGGTGCTGATTCGCCACAACGCGTCTCTCAGCCATCATCATGGAGTAGGTTTATTACGTTCGCCTTATATGCAGGCCGCCTTAGGTGAAACCCTGAAGGTGATGGCAGAGATCAAAGCCGCACTCGATCCACACCGTATTCTCAATCCGGGGAAACTGGGGTTGAGCGATGAATACATTTCGCGCCCGGCAGGTCAACAATGATCAAAAACCTCGGCACGCAGCTGGCGTGCCACCCGATGATTATGGCGATCTA
>OFCH01000506.1_pt1 | contig 12715 bp, 8 predicted proteins | sample 1520771 | NCBI WGS metagenome assembly OFCH01 (sample SAMEA2699034, study PRJEB24076) | metagenome | biome: Human gut stool | place: Spain | collected 2012-10-23 | reverse complement strand
TGTGCCTGTCGCTGGATCCGCAGCGGCGCGTTACTCCGCCGGAAGAGAGCGACTATACCCACTACGCCTTTAGCGTCGCCGAAGCCGACTTCGCCGGGTTCAGCGCGCGGCTGGAAACGGCCGGGGTGGCGGTGTGGAAGGTGAACCGCAGCGAAGGGGCGTCTTATTATTTCCTCGACCCGGACGGCCACAAGCTGGAGCTGCACGTCGGCAGCCTCGCCCTGCGCCTGGCGGCGTGCCGCGAGCAGCCGTATAAAGGGATGGTGTTTTATGACGAGTGAATGGGAATAACCTTTACAAATTAGCCTCTGGAAATGTGAGGTTTTTTCCAACATTGATAGTATACTTGCCTGATAATTGTCTATACTTTTTTGTATATACAATCGGGATGAATGCTATGCCAATGGAGTTTGAATGGGATGCAAACAAGGCAGCAAGCAATCTAAGAAAACATGGGATTCGCTTCGAGGAGGCGGTACTGGTTTTTGACGATCCGCAGCATCTTTCCCGACATGATCGCTATGAAAATGGTGAGTATCGATGGCAAACCATCGGGCTTGTTCATGGCGTGATTGTTGTTCTTGTGGCGCATTCGATCCGATTTGAAAGTGGAACGGAGGTCATTCGTATTATCAGCGCCCGGAAGGCGGACAAAAAAGAGAGGAGTCGTTATGAGCATGGTTAAACATAAACGCGATAACCCGACAGCGCTTACCGCTCAGCGTGAAGACGAACTCAAAGCGCTGGCGAAAAAATCAGATGATGACATTGATTACAGCGATATCCCCTCTTCGGACGATGAGCCGTGGTCAGAGGCGGTTCGTGGTAAATTTTATCGGCCATTAAAAACGCAGGCCTCTGTGCGCATCGATGCAGATGTGATGGAGTGGCTTAAACGCCCGGGAAAAGGCTATCAAACGCGGCTGAACGCGATTTTAAGAGAAGCGATGATTCGCGATCTGAGCGAGAAATAAGCTTCTATCTGCCAGGCCTCTGCGTTCCCGAAGGCGGCGACGCGCCTTGCCCGGAAGACCAACCCGCAGCCTCGGTCAGCGCAGAGCCACCGGGGTTAGTTTATGCCCGCAAGTGCAAGATTTTCAGGCATATGCAGCGTTGAGGTATTCAGGCTGGTTCCTGTTTCAAAGGGAACGACCCACAGCCGTAGCGTTTTACTCTCGGAATGGCGGAACTCATACGGATGAATCGGCGGCGCCGTGAAGCCTTCATGGTGCGGATAGATCAGCAACATATCCCCCTCACCTCGTAGATGATTTATTCCGTATGCCAGCATCTGGTACAAATCGCTTTGCGCGAGGTTAAGCTTATCTTGCGTGGCATCCACTATTTTCCATTTCATATCGCAAATGACGGCAGAGCCCTCCGGGCCGTTACGCGGGATAAGCCATACATCTGGCCGGAGCTGAAATCTGGGCGTTTCGCCCTGGTGGACAAGATAATGTGACTTTGATTGCGGCTTCACCTGCCAGTGAGCATGGCAACGATAACGCAGCCAGGCAGTGACAAAGGATTCAAACACTGCCTCCATAGGAAAGAGAAGTGAAATGGCTTGAGAGTGCCCCTGCATGCAACGTGGGGAATGACCTTTTAGAATAAGCCTTGCCCACTCCAGCGCCGGAGAATAATGTTGCATGTGGCGATCCAGGTGAACCTGCCGGAAAGCCATATCAATATTGCCGATCCCGGGGATGGGCTCAAATAGCGCTTGTAGACGATTCAATTTCTGCAGTAGCGCGGGGCTACTGGTGTAGCCATACACCTTATCAATCGCGGTTTTCAGCAATCTGTTTTCAAGCCGCTCGACGCGGTATTCATCATATTCGACATAAAAACGATCGCGGCGGACGCTGTTTTTTTTCAACTGCTCGCTGACCAGGAGTTTTCCCTTCAGCCACGGCAAATTGTTCTGCTGACGAAGATAATCGTGTTTGAGACCTTTGCGGACGATAGCTTCAAGACTGGTCACAAATTGCTGAACGAAGATATCCATTAAGGTCATCTTCGACGTCATGATGCTCGCTGCTGTTGTCTCGATATGACGAAAATTTTGTAATGTCGACAGCATCATCAGCAGTCGAGAACGCGCGTGCGATGTGTTTTTCTGTCTCTTATCCGCCTTCGGCAGAACTTCAATCATTCTCTGCTGGGGGAGTGCAATGACGCCAACATAATTCTTCACCTGGATGACTTTGATGCCGTTCAGGGCGCGTAAGGACAGCAAGCGCCGATCCTCACTGTCTTCATCGTTCAGGCAGCGTTGTTCCAACCAATGAAACGCCGATGCGGGTAAAGATACCGAATCGGTTAATTTGCCGCTGTCCTCTTCATTAACCAGGTAGCCGTATTCGAAAACTGAGTACGAGATGCCTGCCATTAGCGTTGCTCCGCATCTTTAGTTTGCGGGTGGTAAATCTGCTGGTAAGCCTGCGGGTTATCCCATACCGGGTCATTATCTTTGCATAGCTGATAGCTCACGCCGGCTTCTTCAAGGTCCTCAATTGCCGTCTGGCCAAACAGCGTTGACACGTCGTTTTGATTAGCGACGGAACGGATGAAGCGCAGCGTCTGGTCCGCTTTTTGATTATCGCCAAGGACCAGACGGATTTTCTGCCAGTCGTTGTAGAAATACTCTTCCAGTAACGGAAGAACCTTATTTTTCATTACGCGTTTTAATCTTTTTAGCGCCTCGACGGGATTATCTTTTGCCTGCACTACCGGAATGAAAAAGGCATGACCTAGCGTATGTTCACTGTCGTAGAGGGCCTGGATACGTGCGTTCAGGGTAATCAGCAGCGCTTTGAGGTCGATACCATGAATATGAGTATCATTCAGCACCGAGGCATCGGGCATCAGCGCTTCAAATTCAAAGCGTCGACGCAGCGCTGTATCCAAAGCGGTTAGAGAACGGTCTGCGGTATTCATGGTGCCAACAATGAAGAGATTGCCAGGCACATATAACGTGTTAGCAGATTAGGGGAGACTTACGCTCAGCGCTTCGGCTTCTCCCGCTCGTTTTGATGTTTCAATCAGCGTAATGAGTTCGCCGAAAATCTTAGAAATATTCCCGCGGTTTATTTCATCAATAATGAGGACGTAGTTTTGTTTTTTCTTTTCTGTTATTGTCCGTGGCGTGGCGGGAATATTGAAATGATGAATGAGGTAATTAAGAATGCCGCGAACGTAGGAGATGTTGTAAATATTTTCGGTCTCACCATGATATAAGCGACGAATATTCTCGATAGACGCCGGGTAGCCGCTTTCAAGTCGGTCGTTCTTCGATTGTGAAGGGAAGATACGGAAGGTGCTGTTATTGGCGTAGGTCACTTTGAACATACTGCCATTTGTCGTTTTGAGCGTCACGCCATTTTGCTCGGCGCATTGCTCTTTAAGCTTTTCTACGGCTTCGTCCAGCGCGAGCTGCATTCCAGAGTCACCGAAAGAAGCGTCTTCACAGATCTGCTTAAACACGCCCGGTTTAATATCATAGCGCACGCTGCCATCGTCGCTGGTTTCCGCTCTTAATCCTTCAATAAATTCTTCATAACCAAAGCTTTGATGGAATGTGATAAAGCGAATGCGCTTCTCTTCAACCAGCGCATCGTAGAGTTTTTTGAGCTCTACCCGACGTTCGGTTCTTTCTTTACCATCGAGACGGGAGAATGCCTGAGGTTCGCAGGCACGTACCGCAATTTCAATGGTCTTGTAGGTTTTACCGGTTCCCGGAGGGCCGTAAAGGATTAAGTTTTTTGGCGGTAAAATATCGATTGGCTCATCATCTTGCTCTGCCGTCGTCGATTCTGTAATACTCGCTTCGATTGCAACATTGCTTTCTTCGGCAATTTCCAGGTTATACAGATGCCAGAGAGACATATTTAACTCAATATCATCCTGCTCATCATGGAGCTGCTGCCGAAGCTCTTTTTTTAGTAACAGATTTAACCTGAACCAGGTTGCCGTATCCCAGTTATAGTCTTCCGGGAGTCCGAGACTGAATTTATTGTTGCAGTAATTATAAACCCGGAAGAAAACATCTTCCTTAATGATACTGGTTAACTGGTCAGGGTAAAATGCGGAAAAGGTGCGGCAAAGAAGCGCACGATAAAACTTCTTCACGATGCCATATTCTTTTAGCTGTTGTAAAAACTGATAGGCACGATCAAAATTTTCCGCTGTACAGCCCGAGGCAATAATTTTTGTTAATTCACGAAGCTGGTCCTGTGCTTGATTAAATTCTTCATAAGACATACCACCCTGTTTTAGGCTGGCCACTCTGTTGTCGCGGGTGTACCACAAATCCTGGATGGCCCGGTGGCTAAAATCTGGATTTTCACGCCGCACCCGGGAGGTCATGTCCCGGTATCCGGCCCCCCATTCGGGGTCAAACTCACTATTTTTCTGAGTCAGTGATTTAAAAAATAGTGCCAAAGTCTGCTGATGTGACTCCATTCCGTTCTCCCCGAGTGATATCCGTTTTACCAATGGTTTTTATCATACGAAGCATACCCTTTCGGAAAAAAAGAAAAAGCGCTCGTTGTGTCAGCGGAGGGATATACGAGCGTGGGCCTGAGGGAACCTGGCTTCCTCGAGGCGGGGGTTGCGCACCTGTCAGGGATTCCGAACCTGCAGATAGTGGTAAACTTGTAGCCCCGGCCAGCGCAGTGCCCCCGGGGATTGAGCTTATGCCAGCTTAGGTTTTTGCCCGGCGATCGCGTCGATTAACACCTGCACCTGTTTCTGCTTGCGCGCCGACAGCTTGCTGACCCGGCGCAGAGAGGCGGTGAGTTCAGGCTCCGACTGCCTGGCGATAATGACGATACAGCCGTTCATCACCTTAAGATCCACTTCGGTGCCGGTGGTAAAACCTGCCGCCTCCAGCCACTGACCCTTCATGGTTAACGCCGGAATACGCTGGTAATCAGGATGACGCGTCGCATAGCTCACGGTTAAATGACGGTTATTCGTTGGAGAGACTTCTGGATCGCACGGATCTGAAATAGAATGCTCGATAGTCATAATTGCTATTCCTTGAAAATAGTGATTGTGATGAGCAAGACGCCCGTGTTGCTGCACGGGCGTCTTGCGTTATACCCAAAATAATTCGAGTTGCATGAAGGCGGCCAGGGAGTGAATCCCCAGGAGCGTACATGAGTACGTGACTGGGGTGAACGAGCGCAGCCAACGCACAGGCAAATTGAAGTATGACGGATATAAATACCTGTACATATCATCAGGGAATAGAAGAAAAGTCCAGCTGAAAATGAATGAAAATAACGGCGGTGACAAAAGGGAAGGATTATTTCTGGTGATGGGAATAAAGCGGCTATTTAGCCGCTTTATTGGTTTCTGGAGGTCGTTTAATTTATGGCGGCGTCGGTGAGGGCGTCGGCCAGGTGGAGCTGGGTTTGTTGGGCAGATTTGATCTGTGATTTTAAATTATCAATTAGAATATTTAATAAATGGATTCGTTTGACAATCTCAAATTGCTCTTTAACCGGAGGTAATGGAAGTGCTAATTTTTTTAGCAACCCTAAGTTAAGAACATTCATGGTGGAGCCATGACTATCTTCAAAAAGCATGTTTTGTATTAATGGGCTGGAAAGCAAGTATTTGACATAATCTCGAGATATATCGTCGTAAAGGCTAAGTTTTACTAATCGAGGGTTTATTATTCCTGGTTTACATTTTTCTGATAAAATCAGAACCTTTCCAATAGTTCCAACAAGACTTATAAGCATATCTTTAGGTTGAATTTTGCAAGAGATTAATGAATTATACTTATCTTCACTGATAAAATAATCACCATAATCTTCGTCTCCAGAAATAACTTGTTCCTGTCCATAGATTTTGAATCCATCCTCAACATACATTGATTTCTTTAGTGCTGAACCGAATGGTCCTGCTTTTAAAGAATTCTCTTCATTTTTTGCAATGTACTCAAGTTTGCACCACTCCCAACCTTTCGGTAATTCGAACAGTTTTTCCTCGCTACTAATCGGTGGCAACGGTTTTTGCTTTTTCATTTTCCCGTCTTTCACCAATTGCGCTTTTTCCTGCGCAATACGTTTGAGAAGTTCAGAGGCCGGTTCATCGTTCGGATCCTGCGGTACCAGTTTTCCCATCACCGCCAGTTGCAGAATGGTCTGTTTTAAGGCGTCAATGCTGGCTTCGGTGGTAAACAGGGTGTCGAAATGCTCGCTGATACGCGCCCAGTTTACGGCCAGTTCATCGGCGTTCTGGCTGTCGGTTAGCGTGGTTAGCAGTGTTTCAACCAGCTGTTGATGGGCGTCCAGGCTGGTCAGGGAGTGCTGTTCCAGTTGGTCGCAGAGGGACATGAGTTCACTCAGTTTTTTGGCAATACAATTTTGCTCGTTAGCTGGGGGAAGACATACAAGTAAGGGATTCAGTTTTGCTAATGATATATTAGCAATATTTGTAGTTTGGCTAGCAGATTCAATTAGTTGTGATTTATACGTCTCGCATCTGAGTAGAGCCATTAGGTATTGCTCATTCACAAATAATGGTCTAAGCACACTCAGAAAGCCGCCGAAGGTGAATTTGCTATGGTTAGGCAGAGAAGCTAATGCAACTTTACCAACTAATTCCCGACTATTAGCCATAGACATTACGATGTCGTTTTCTTGAAGAAATTGATCTTCTCTTTTTACAAAACTGTCTGAAATATATATTAAATCATCCCAATCAATTTGTTCCTGAACGTTTGCTGTTCTTAAACAGGCTATTTTACCTTGAGAATAAGTTTGAGCTTTTTCACTTCCAGGGAAAGTTATACCGCGAATAATATTGGTAAAATCACCCAGCCGTACCCACTCCCACCCCTCCGGCAGCTCAAACGGCTTCTCTTCCTCGCTGATCTCCGGCAGCGGCTTGGGCTTTTTAATTTTCCCCAGCTTCACCAGCTCGGCTTTTTCCGCTGCAATGCGTTTCAGCAACTCTGACGCCGGTTCGTCGTTCGGATCCTGCGGCACCAGCTTGCCGCGCACCGCCAGTTCCAGAATCAGCTCGCGCAGCTTCTTAATCCCATACAGATCGATCTTGCCGGAGCTGCCGCGCCCGGCCGTAGAGCGAGTTTGCAGCGCCGTGGTCCAGGTATCAATATGGTCGACAATCAGTTTTTCCACCGCCATCAGTTGGCCTCCTTACCGGCGAGCGCCGCGCCGAGGATATCGCGCAATTGGTGGCGCAGGGTCTGGATCGCTTCCTGCTGCTTTGCGTACTGCGCCAGCAGTTCGTCCGGATCGTGGCTGACGGTTTCCGCCTGATGCGGGTTCTTGATATCGAGGTTAAAGTTGCGGGCAATCACCTCGTCGATGCTGACCTTCCACGCCTGCTCGTTTTCGACGCGGCTGGCGAAGCCGTCGGCCTCGTTACCCCACCAGTCGATCTCGGCCTGGAACTCCTCAAACTTCATCGGTTTGGTTTTGCTGTAGTTCTTCACGCCCGCCGGGTACGGGTGCTCGTAGAACCAGATTTCTTTGGTCGGCTGGCCTTTGGTAAAGAACAGCAGGTTGGTTTTAATCCCGGTGTACGGGTTAAACACGCCGTTCGGCAGACGCACGATGGTGTGCAGGTTGCACTCCTCGGTGAGCAGCTTTTTAATTTTGGTTTTCACCCCTTCGCCAAACAGCGTGCCGTCCGGCAGCACCACCGCCGCGCGGCCGTTTTTCGCCAGCACTTCAATGATCAACTGCAGAAACAGATCCGCCGTTTCACGGGTCTGCATTTCTGCCGGGAAGTTCTTCTCGATGCCATCCTCTTCAGTGCCGCCGAACGGCGGGTTGGTGACGATGACATCCAGCTGTTCATCCCACGACGACAGCGGCTTGTTGAGGGTGTTGTCGTGACGAATTTGCACCGGCACTTCAATGCCGTGCAGCAGCATATTGGTGGTTGCCAGCAGGTGCGGGAGCTGTTTTTTCTCCACGCCGTGGATCTGCTGTTGCAGCGTCTGGTGATCGGCCACGTTCTGCACGTAGTTATTTTTTACGTGATCGAACGCGCAGGCGAGGAAGCCGCCGGTGCCGCAGGCCGGATCCATAATCGACTCACCGAGCTTCGGATCGACGCGATCGACCATAAAGCGGGTGACGGCGCGCGGGGTATAAAATTCACCGGCATTGCCTGCCGATTGCAGATCTTTCAGGATCTGTTCGTAAATATCGCCGAACAGGTGGCGCTCGCTGGCGCTGGTAAAGTCGATTTCGTTCAGCTTGTTAATCACCTGACGCAGCAGGGTGCCGTTTTTCATGTAGTTATAGGCATCGCTGAACGCCTGCCTGACCACAAAGCCGCGCGGGTTCTTATCAATCGGCGCGGTAAGGTTTTTCAGCGTCGGGAACAGGTCATCGTTGACGAACTCCAGCAGGGAATCGCCGGTAATGCCCTCGGCATTTGCCGCCCAGGTGCGCCACAGGTAGCGCTGCGGGATCGGATACTGGTAGTTATCTTGTTCCAGCTCCAGCGCCTCTTCCTGGGCGTCAAAGATTTTCAGAAACAGCAGCCAGGAGAGCTGGCCGAGGCGCTGCGCATCGCCGTCCACGCCGGCGTCTTTGCGCATAATGTCCTGTAATGATTTGATAACTGAACTGATCGACATGATGTGTTCCATGTTTCATTAACAATAAGGCCTTCTGCTACGCGGTGGCAGCAGAAGGCACAAAAGGGGAGTGGTTACGCGGAGCGGGGCGGTAGGTGGTAGATTTCGCTCTCCAGCTCGCTGATGGCCTGATTATACCCGTTACGGTCGCCGAAACCGCTTTTAATGATCTCCGGCAGCGTACCCATGCTGTCGAACGGCTTGAGCTTCAACACCTGAATACTCTCTATTTCCTGCACGCCCGTGTCGGCGTATTTATCCAGCAGCGTATTCAGCACCGCCTGCGCGGCGTCGGAGTATTTGGTGAAGTAGTTGCGCTTACGCACGTTCTCCGCCCGCTCTTTGCGGGTTAACGGCGGCTGACCATACACCACGTGGCACAGCATGTCGAACGGGTCGAGCTCTTTACCGACCTCTTCCGCCAGCACTTCCCAGATTATACCCTGCTGTTCCAGCTCCTTGATGATGGCCTGTTTGCGCTCGGCGCCCTGCCATTTGCGGGTGAAATCATCCAGCGAGGCGTACTCTTTGAGCAGCGTTTTACGGGTGTAGTCTTTGAAGGATTCGGTGACCAGCTTGCCGTCGGCGTCGTAATACTGCACGCGCTGGGCGATCACGCCGACGGCGACGCCGTTGACGTGGAACTTGCGTACCTTGTTCTCGTCGTCTTCTGGCAACGGACCGACATCGTCTGAACCGGTGGTGGTATAAGGCGCGGGATCTTCATCGGCACCGGTGATGTCGTCGTCGGCCTCTTCCTCGTGCTCGTCGAACTGCTCTTCAAAATCAGACTCCGGGTCGGCGATATCTTGCGGCGTGGTCTCCATCACCTTTTCCGGGATGCCGTCAAAGCGCTCGTCGGCGAACAGTTCGGTGGCCTTTTTGAAATCGAGGATGGTGAACCACAGCTTGCCGTAACGTTCATCGATGCGGGTACCGCGGCCGATGATCTGCTTGAATTTGGTCATCGACTGAATGTTTTGGTCCAGCACTACCAGCTTACAGGTTTTGGCATCCACGCCTGTGGTCATCAGCTCGGAGGTGGTGGCGATCACCGGATAGGCCTTTTTGGGGTTAATAAAGTTATCCAGCTGGGCTTTGCCGATATCGTCATCACCGGTGATTTTCATCACGTATTTGTCGTTCTTTTTCACCTGTTCCGGGTTGAGATTGACCAGCGCACGGCGCATCCGCTCCGCGTGATCGATGTCGTTACAGAAGATAATGGTTTTATCCATCGGGTTGGTGCGCTTGAGGTAATCCGTGATGGTTTTTGCCACCAGTTCGGTGCGCTCATCAATCACCATCGTGCGGTCAAAATCTTTCTGGTTGTAGATACGGTCGTCGATCAGCTCGCCGTTTTTATCCGTCTGGCCTTTGGTGGGACGCCAGCCCTGAAGATCGACGTCGATATCGACGCGCACCACTTTATACGGGGCGAGGAAACCGTCTTCGATACCTTCTTTAAGCGAATAGATATACACCGGATCACCGAAGTAATCGGTGCTGGAGACTTCATGAGTCTCTTTCGGCGTGGCGGTTAAACCAACCTGCGTGGCGGCGCTGAAGTAGTCGAGGATTTCGCGCCAGGCGCTGTCTTCCGAGGCGCTGCCGCGATGGCATTCGTCGATCACAATCAGATCAAAGAAATCCGGCGCCACTTGTTTAAAGGCTTTTTGATCTTCTTCCGGGCCGGTGATGGCCTGGTATAGTGCGAGGTGGATTTCAAATGCCGGATCGATAGTGCGCCCGGTGACTTTGGTCATCGCCGCGCCAAATGGCAGGAAGTCGTTATTTTTGGTCTGATCGACCAGAATGTTGCGATCGGCGAGGAACAGGATCCGCTTCTTACTTTTCGCTTTCCATAAGCGCCAGATGATCTGGAAAGCGGTATAGGTTTTCCCCGTCCCGGTAGCCATCACCAGCAGAACGCGGTTTTGCCCGGCAGAGACGGCTTCAATGGTTTTATTGACGGCCTGTAGCTGGTAATAACGCGGCGATTTACCGCTGCCGTCGTCGTAGTAGTCCTGGGTAATCACCGGGAGCTGGGCTGCGGTGTAGCCTTTCCAGACGCAGAGCTTATGCCAGAGTTCATCTGGCGACGGAAACTCGTCCAGAGTAATATGTTTTTCGAGCAGCTCGCCTTCGGCTGCCGTGGCATCGCGGAAAATAAAACCGTCGCCGTTGGTGGCGAAGACGAAAGGAACGTCCAGCAGGCGCGCGTACTCGATGCCCTGCTGCATCCCCTTGCCGATTTCGTGCTTGTTGGCTTTGGCTTCAATGACTGCCAGCGGAATGCCCGGCTTGTGATACAACACGATATCGGCGGATTTCACCGTTCTACGCGCTGCAACCTTACCGCGCACGATGACTTTGCCGTCCCGGAGTTTGACTTCTTGTCTGATTTGCGTTGTGTCGTTCCAGCCAGCATCGAGGATGGCGGGCATAACGCGTTTGGTGATGATGTCTGCTTCCGTCAGGGTACTCAGGTTCAGGTCGGCCATAGTGCTCTCTTTACGTGAACAGGAACTTTCTGATTTTACATAATTATCAATACCGGGAGAAGATATTTATACACGCATTCAAGAATAAGTTTTTATTGATTTCATTAATGTGTAATGGATTGGTTTTTAAATGATAAGATAATTCGCAAAATTCTTTTTTGTTTATTATTTCCTTTCCGTCTACCAATCTTATTTGACTGGATAAATAATAAGAAATGCTTAGTGATAAAAGTAGGATAACTGCACTGGCTGGTCTTTTGTAGTATATCGATAAGTAATGGAATGATGGGACTATTAATAATCTGTATGTAAGTATAAGAGCAAGCATCGACAGTATAAAACCTATGACTAGATCAATATTTCCGGATGGTTTGTTAAAATGTCCAGTAAGGAAAACCCTGTTGATTGCGATGCAAAATAAGAAAAAAACTATTATGTTGATAACCGCGTAGGTTTGAATTACTTGAAAGAAGTAAACACTGTGCCACACTTTTTTTTTGAATCTGGTTACTGTAGACATACACAGCCAGAAAAATACACCAAACTTTATAGGTTGAATTAACAAAAGAGTGTACCAGTATAGTTGATTAAATATTAATTTAAAACTAGCTATGGGGGCTACTTTTATTGAAAGGAAACTGAATGCCGCTATCAAGGATCCTACAATTAGTATTGACTTGAAAAGATTAGCGCCAGAGTTTACCAGTGGAGCATATTCATGAGTGCCATCATATATCTCCGGGTGTTTAATGAATATATACATTTCCGAAAGGAAATCATATCCTGGCATAATACTTAATGCATTTATCAGGAATGACTTTAGGTTACTGGGCATATATTGTTCCAATTAGTTGAAATAAAAACTCACTCCATCGCCACCTTCACCGCCTCCCCCAGCTTCACCATCACCTCCCGGTGCTTATCGATCGGCGGCAGGGCGCAGTTGATCCTTAAACAGTTGCGGTATTTCCCGGACGCCGAGAACAGCGAACCCGGCGCGACCTGGATTTTCAGGCGGCACAGCTGCTTCGCGACGCAGACCATATCGACGTGCTCGGGGAGCTCAACCCACAGCATATAGCCGCCCTTCGGCCGGGTAACGCAGATGCCGCAGGGGAAGTATTCCCGCAGCCAGCAGGTGTAGATCTCCATATTGCGCTGGTAGATCTGCCGCATCCGCCGCACGTGGCGATGGTAGTGGCCTTCGCGGATGAAGTTACAGGCGGCCAGCTGGGTTGAAGGAACGTTGGTCCCGCTGGCGGCGTATTTCATCTGCAGCAGACGATCGTAGTAGCGGCCTGGCGCGATCCAGCCGATGCGCAGGCCCGGCGCGATAGTTTTGGTAAACGAGCTGCAGAGCATCACCCGGCCGTCGATATCCCACGAGTGAATGGTGCGCGGACGCGGGTAATCGGTGGCCAGCTCGCCGTAAATATCATCTTCGAAAATGACGATATCGTGACGCTGGGCGAGGGTCAGCACCGCGCGCTTGCGGGCATCCGGCATGATAAAACCCTGCGGGTTATTGCAGTTCGGCACCAGGATAACGCCTTTGATCGGCCACTGCTCCAGCGCCAGC
>OFCH01000495.1_pt1 | contig 12928 bp, 9 predicted proteins | sample 1520771 | NCBI WGS metagenome assembly OFCH01 (sample SAMEA2699034, study PRJEB24076) | metagenome | biome: Human gut stool | place: Spain | collected 2012-10-23 | reverse complement strand
TCGGAGATTGGACTCCCGTCGAAACAAATTTGCCGTTACTCACCGCCTGAAAGAGTTGGGAGTCTTCTCTACTGAGATAATAAGATGAAGGGAGCAGTAAGATGAAACAATTGCAAAAACACCGGAAAAAGATAATGACTTTTTTGCTGACATTTGGGATAGTCTTCGGATTATTGGGAGCAATGCCGGTACATGCACAGGATGAGAATGCATCCGAAAGTACAACATTTGATGTAAAAATCGTACATACCAATGATATTCATGCACGAGTAGAAGAGGATGATTACAATCAAGTGATTGGAATGGAACGACTAAGCACAATTGCACAGACATTTACGGCAGGCGCCGACGGTTCATTGATGCTTGATTCCGGAGATATTTTTCACGGACAGCCGATTGCAACACTGGTACAGGGAGAATCGGTAGCTAAACTGATGAAAGCCTGTGGGTATGATGCAATGACCACCGGAAATCATGATTGGAGCTACGGAAAAGATCGTTTGAAAGAGCTTGGCGGAATTGCCAATGTCAAAATTTTATCTGGAAATATCAAAAACGCTGATGGAACCTCCTTTTTTGATACAGATGCACTTGTAAAGGAAATTACTAAAAATGGAAAAACATTAAAAATCGGTGTATTTGGTGTAAGTGACCCAAATATGAAAGATAAAACGACACCATCCAATGTGGAGGGACTGGAATTTCAGGATGCAATCGCTTATGCAAATATGGAAGCGGCCGCATTAAAGGCAGATGGATGTAATGTAGTGATTGCACTGTCACACACACTTAATCCGAAAAATATGGCTGCACAGGTGGATGGTGTAGATTTGTGGCTGTGCGGACATGAGCATATTGAACTTAGCGAAACCGTGACAACACCAAATGGATCAAAGGCCTATGTATCGGAAAGTGGATATTATCTGAATACCGTGGGGCTAATTGATTTGAACTGTACAATGGATGCTGAAGGCAGCGTACATGTAGATTATAATAAGACATCTGTTGATTATGAAGCGGCACAGAACTATCCGAAGGACGCTTCTGTAACAGCCCTATTGGATGCGATTAAAGCAGAAAACGAGACAGCACTAAATCGTGTCATCGGTTCTTCTCCGGTGGAATTAGATGGTGTCTGGGAACATATCCGTATTGGGCAGACAAACCTTGGAAATGTCATAACAGATGCATATCTGCTTGCCACAGGTGCCGATATAGCCTTTGAAAATGCCGGTGGCATCCGTGCTTCTGTCGCAGCCGGAACGATTACATACGGAGATGTCATTAATGTCAGCCCTTATGGAAACTATGTGGTGACAAAAAAACTAACCGGTGCACAGATTAAAAATATGCTTGAGGCCAGTCTTACTATCCAGAAAAACTGTATTGCTGCAAATGATAGCGGCGAGTGGGATGCCTGGCCAAATGACAGTGGAAGTTATCTGCAGGTTGGTGGAATTACCGTCAGCTTCGATCCGGCACAGCCGGAGGGTTCACGCGTGCTTTCTGTAAAAAAAGATGGGCAGGAACTGGATAATACAAAAGAATACATCGTAGCAGTTAATAATTATCTAGCAGGTTCTGACAGCTATCCGGCACTTGCCGAGGCAGCGGAAATCGGAGAATATTCTTGTTGTGAGGAGTTGTTGATCCGTTTCTTTGAACAGGGTTCCGATGCAATTGCCACAAGCGCATCAAAACAAAATATGATCCAGACAACCAAAGAGTCCACAGAACCGGTGCCACCAGCTACACCAGAAATACCAGCTGTACCAGAGCAACCTGCAAAAGAACAGCCGAAATCCCCAAAAACAGAGATTAAAAAAGATGATGCAGGCGGAACAAAAGCTTCGGCAAAAAATCCAAAAACGAGCGACGACAATACTCTGCTCTGCTGGATATTGCTTCTGTTACTCAGTGGAAGTGTAGGAAGTATCTGCCTGGTTCAGAAAAATAAAAAGTAAGATTAAACAGAGGTGTCACGAGTAAAGAAAACAAAATAGAGAGATTGAAATAGAATAGAAAATAAGTTGGTCACTCAAATGACCAACTTATTCGAAGTAACTATGTTTTTCTTCTATGCTTTTGGTAATCCCAATTCCAATTTGCAGGGAAGACATAGTTGCTTCTTTTATGATAATGTCTCTGCCTGTTTCACTTTGCATCGTTTCATATAACATGCAATCCCATATTTTAAAATTTTATTCACTCCGTTCTCCCGGAGTTCTTCATCATATTTCTTTTCCTCTATCTGCTGTAGTGCCCGCTCACAAGCCTGATCAAGATTTCCATCATTGGCATACTTAACTTCGATAAGAATAACCGTGTCACTGTTTTCAGTTTCAACGAGAATATCGCTATATCCTTCGCCGCTTTCCTGATTGGACGATACATACCATTCTTCCTTCACGCCCAAGATTCCAAGCAGTATCCCATGATAAAAGTTCTCCTTGCTTGCTTTTCTCACAAACGTATCCCGAATACTGATGGTCTTTTTCAGGTAGCTTTCAAAAATTTTCCCTACCTTCGTTTCCTCACCGTTTTTCAGGGCATCACAGAATCGGCTTAATGTATCGCCGTCCTTTGCAACGCTCTCTTTAAAGTATTCCATGATCTGTGTTTCAAAAATATCCCGGATTTCCAAATTCGGTATCGCAAGTTTATACCGTTTTGCATCCACCCTTCCACGTTGCGTTAAATATCCCGTCATAAACAACAAACTCCAGACGTTCTCTAACGACTGATACATTTCCGGATAGACAAGCTCCTGATGAATCTCTTTTATGATTTCCTCTCCGGCAAGCAGAGTTTCAATCTCACGCTTAGTTTTAAAATTCCCGGACATTTGAATGAATTTCTTGACGGCATCATTACCGCTGGTGTTAATCCAATAGTTTTCTGGAAACGAATCCGCATGGTCTTTTAATTTATCACAGTAATTTAATACATCCCATGGACAGTACACTTCTACACTGCCAAACTGATACCCGTCATACCAGCTCTTGGCCTCTTCATAATGCTCCTCCATCCCATAATACTCCAGCATGTTCTTTACTTCCATATCTGTAAAGCCAAAATATTCATCATACCGTTCATCTGTAATGGACAATACTTTCAGGTTATTAAGCCCCGTAAAGATACTTTCTTTGGAAATGCGCATGCATCCTGTCATCACTGCAAATTTCAGGCTGTTATTCGTTTTTAATGCCTGTTCCAATAAACTACGGATTAAAAAGATCATCTGATCATAATACCCGTTTTCAAATGCTTTTGCTAATGGAACATCATACTCATCAATCAAAAGAACTACTTTTGTTCCATAATGTTTCTCTAATAATATGGACAACTTTTTCAGACTACCACAAAATACAGCTTCACTCATATTATCATCCAAAAGTTTCTGGTATTCTGATTTGTCATACTCACTCAGTTGTTTGCTTTCTAGAAGAAACTGCATTGTAGCTGCTACTTCTTTCATAATCTGAACTGCAAAATCAAATGCATCTTTATAAGTGGCTGCATTGATTCCTTTCAGGGAAATTGAAATGACCGGATATTTCCCCATATACTCTTCACACAGTTTTGTATCTTTTGAAATTTCCAATCCATCAAAAATACTCTGATCCCACTCTATGGAAAAAAAGTGTTCAATCATACTCATATTTAAGGTTTTTCCAAAACGTCTTGGTCTGGTAAAAAGATTCACCATTCCGCCATTGCGGAGCAGCTCTGAAATCAGTCCTGTTTTATCCACATAATAATAATTATCGTTAATAATCTGCTCAAAATTTTCCACTCCCACCGGAAGGCGTTTTTTTTCTTTAACCATGTCATTCACACTCCTTCTCTATTAATCATAGTATAACAAAGATACGCTCAAAAACCTATATCTAACTTTTTTCATAATTCCCTTAAATAAATTTCTTTTTTAAAAAAGAACCGCCTCTCGGCCATTATAACCAAGAGGCAGTTTTTTGCTTAACAGTTATTGAGCATCCCTTAATTGCTCTACAACGCTGCATTTCGTTGCGTTGTCATACATCATGCAGGGGATCAGCCATCCCAGCAGAAGAAATACCGGAATTGTCAGCAGGACAGGCAGAATGGTAAACCGATACTCAAAGAACCAGAACATACTGCCCAGCATTTTCCCCGCAAGAGGTCCCACCGCCAGCGACAGAATAAAGGCCGCCGCTACGGAAGACATTGCGTAAAACACCCCCTCGTAGATCAGCATGGTTTTGAGCTGCCGGTTTGTCATTCCTACAGCCTGAAGCACAGCAAATTCACGGCGGCGGGAAAGAATACCGGTCATCATGGCGTTGAAGAAATTTAAGAGTCCCACCAGCCCAATGATAGCACAGAGGATACCACCTATCAGAAGGAACATCTGCCGGAACTGAGCAAATTCAGAGCGAGCCGTAGCCTTGCTTTCATACATCAAGGGCGAAAACTCACCGGAAGTGAGCTTCGATAGATATTGCTCTGCTTCGGTCTCGTCAGCGTCGTCCGCTGTGTCGAACAGGTAGAGCATCGGAATGGCTGCACCACCGCTGTCCCTCTGTGCAGTGTCTACAGACAAAACTACGTCATATCCAATACCACCATAACGATAACTCATGGAATTCGGAAGTTCTACCAAGGCGCAGACCGTGTACTCTACATCTCTGGCTCCATACAATTTTGCCTGAAAGTACTCCTCCGGTGTATCTTCGGTGCAGAGTTCCCCGGTGCGGCTGTTGATATATTTCACATCGTCCGCATAGGTAACGGTGATCGTGTCTCCCACCTTGGGGTAGTATTCAAGATTGGGCAGATTACCGTAATCATCCAAAGAAACCGCAATGGCAATGGCGTTATTGTCCGACTCCAACATGGGAGAAATATCTCCGTCGAACACTTGCAGCTTGTCAAACAGACTGTTATCCAGAGCCTCGATTCTGGTATCTCCCATCACCATATTGCCCCGGTGCTCCAGACGGCTCATATGGCTGTCCAACTGCTCGGCGCTTTCGTACCTTGCATAGTCCTGCCGCAGAGCATCCTCCGCCATCCACAGATATGCGGGTTTTCGCACAGCATATCCCGTGCCGGAAAGACTGGCCTTTGTGTTTGCGGAGATATCCTCTATTTGTTCCTGGGTGATAAATTCATCTGCACTCGAGTTATAACGAAAATAGTCGGGCGTGCTGACGATAAAATCGGCGCAGGTCATGGTGGATACATACTTCTCCATGCTGAAGCCGCCCACAAAGGCACACAGCGCATTGAACAGTGTCACCGACAGTGCCAGAGACAACACCACCAGTACCGTCTTTTTCTTGTTTCGTCCCAGATTGGCAAAGGCCATCTGATGGAGCTTTGCTCCCCGGGTGCTGCGCCGTTTTTTCTTGGTCTGCATTGCATCCGTATATTTGATAGCCTCCACCGGAGAGACCTTAGCTGCCATTTTTCCGGGCTTGGAACAAGACAAGAGCACCGTCAACAAGGCGAACAGCATAGAACCAAGGAAGATCACAGGCGATGTGCTGATGGTGGTGATGCCTGCATCCAACTGGGTGGAGCTCAAGACAACAGGAACCAAAACAGCGCCAATGCCGTAGCCCAGCAGCAGCCCCGCCGGAATACCGATCAGACAAAGCAGAAGTGCCTGCTGGCGAATGATGCGTTTGAGCTGCCGGGGCGTTGTGCCAATGGTTTTCAGAAGTCCGTAAAACCGGATATCCCCTGCAACAGAGATCTGAAAAATGTTATAGATGATAAGATACCCCGTGAAAATCACCAGCAGCAAAAAAGCTGCTATGGCGATCATCAGCTCTGGATTGAGCTGTGACTCCAGCTGGGATGAGGTATATCCCCAATTGACGCCGATTCGGACGCTGTTGGGATCGGTATAGCTGTCCCATGTGTAACCAAGATCGGTATCCACCTGCTCCATCTGCCCTTGAATGTTTGTGCCGGAGGCCAGCATGACATTCAAATCGGTGCGGAAAGGCTGTAAACCTGTTTTCACTGCCTGCGCTTCGATGTCATCTGCGTAATCACGGCTGATGTTGATGTAATGAACAGGCATTAGTTCATCATAGTCCCAATAGCCCACCAGCGTAAAGGTATCTGTTACAGTAAAGGCGGTTTGATCCTTGTCCGTAATGGAATAGGAAACCGTGACCTCGGCGCCCAGCTCCGGCGTTACGCCAAGCAGCTGCAACGCTGCCGTATCCATGGCTATCTCTTTGCCGCTTTCGGGCATCCGTCCGGTAGTAGGGGTTGCATAGCTCCATTTAGTGCAGTTGGCATCCATGTAGCTGATCTCTGCCGGTATTTTGGCAAAGACCCCCTCCGCAGTGATACCGATTACCTTCCGTGCCCCCGTAGCCTTCACCTTTGGGTGGGCAGCGATGCGTTCCGCCTGCTCGGGGGAAACATCCTTAAAGGTGCCATGCGCATAGCCGCCTACCTGCCGAAACTGGTAGGTTTCATAACTGGCGTTCAACGACAAGACAATGGTGAACATGGACGTAAATAGCAGCGTTGTCAGCGCAATGGCAAAAATGGCGATCAGATTGCGACGACGGTTCGCATAAAGAGATTTTAAGCTGAGTTTTCGAATACATTTTCGATTTTTGACATTCATCGTAGCCACCTCCTGTTAGTTCTGGGAGACGATCCGACCGTCTTCGATACGGATAATGCGGTCTGCCATCTGCGCAATTTCTTCGTTGTGAGTGATCATTACGATTGTCTGGGCGAACTTTTGACTGGTGACTTTCAAAAGGCTCAATACATCCTGGCTGGTTTTGGAATCCAGATTGCCGGTGGGTACATCTGCCAGAATGATAGCGGGTGCTGCCGCCAGCGCACGGGCAATGGCTACTCGCTGCTGTTGACCGCCTGAGAGCTGATTGGGCAGCGCATCCAGACGATCATCCAGCCCAAGTGTCTGTACAATTTGCTGTACGAAATCCTTATTGACCTTGCCACCGTCCAGCTCAATGGGTAGAACAATATTTTCATACACATTCAGCACCGGAACAAGATTATATGCTTGGAACACAAAGCCGATTTTCCTGCGGCGGAAGATTGTCAGCGCTTCCTCCTTCAGGGAGAAAATATCCTGTCCATCCACCATGACCGTACCGCTTGTAGGGCGATCCAGCCCGCCCAGCATGTGCAGCAGCGTGGATTTGCCGGAGCCGGATGTGCCGACAATTGCAACAAATTCGCCCTTCTTTACACTTAAATCAACTCCATCCAACGCATGAACTGCGTTATTGCCGGAGCCATAAATCTTTTTCAGGTTTTTTGCCTGTAAAACTTCCATAAATGAGTACCTCCATGAAAAAATCTGTATGTATGAAAGGAAATGATCCTTTGATACATACAGATTATCGCATAGGAATCTTTCCACATTCTTTCCGGCGGAAAATGAAATCTAACAGTTTTGATAGAATTGTTGTTATTTCGGCAGAAATATGGAAAACGTACTTCCTTTTCCCTGAACGGAAGCAACCTTGATATAACCGCCCTCGCCGGATATGATCTGTCGGGCAAGGTATAAGCCGATGCCGACCCCTTCTTGTTTCTGCACACTATTTGAGCGGTAAAAGCGAGCAAATATCTTCGCTTGCTCACTTTCCGGGATGCCTGAACCGGTATCCGATATATCGATCCTTGCAAACATTTCATAGCTTACGGCAGAAATAGTAATGGTGCCATGCTCTGTATATTTGATGGCGTTGTCTACGATATTAGCCAGCGCTTCCGCTGTCCATTTGAAGTCGAATACAGCAAAAGCATCTGTATCCTGCATTTGCAAAGACAATCCTTTTTCAGAAGCCTTGGCAATATATTGTTCTACCACACTTTCAAGCAGCGGCTGCAGCACTGATTGCTGAGGGGAGAGTGAAATGATTCCGTTTTCCAGTCTGGAAAGCTTTACGAGAGAATCGATCAGAAATCGCAGCTTTTCCGATTGTTTGTACAGCGCCTCCACATTTGCCTTCGCCGATGCAGGCAGAGTTTCCTCCATCAAAAGCTCGCTGTATAACAGCAGATTTGCAATCGGCGTTTTCGTCTGGTGGGAAATGTCCGCAATCAAGGTTTTGATTTTGTCTTTTTCCTGCGCTACATTTCGAGAAGATGCTTCTGCGGCAGAAAGATAGTGTGCAAACTTTGTTTCCAAAGCAGACTGCCGGCTTTCATCAAAATTGGTTTCAGAAAAAGAGCCTGTCATGGCAGCGTCCAGCATTCTTTCGATTTCTTCCATCGTTTTTCTGGCCTTTCTCCGCTCCCATAACACAACAGCTGCCGCCGCCAGAAAACACAGCAGTATGATCACAATGCCGGTTTTATTCATCTTTTGTCACCCAGCTATAACCGATTCCATAGACGGTTTTAATATATTTCTGTGCGCCAAGCTTATCCCTCAGTCGCTTGATCGTAACAGACAAAGCATTTTCATCCACATATTCTGCGCCATCTGTCCAGATCCGGTCTACAAGGTCTCCACGGGTCATGGTTCGGCCTCGGTTTTCAACAAGCAGACGCAGTAATTTTTGTTCTGTTTTACTCAATTCCACTTTTGAATCTTCCACATAAAAGGTCATAGCCTCAAAGTCAAAGTGAAATAGATCAATATGGATCGGCGCATTTTTATGGCTTGACGTCTGCTTTCGCAGTTGGGTATTCACCCTTGCACGCAAAACCGAAAGAGAAAAGGGCTTGGTAATGTAATCATCAGCACCTCTCTCCAGTCCGTCTACGATGTCAAGATCGGTGTCGTTGGCAGTCAGCAGAATAACAGGAACTCCGGGCATGTTTTCCTTGACCTCCCGGAGCAGCTCAAGCCCACTACCATCCGGCAGATTGATATCCAACAGGATCAGGGACACACCGCCGCAAAGCAGCTGTTCCTTCGCCGTTTTTAGGTCTTGGCAGGAAATGATCTGCCGAGCATCTGCTTTCAGTGCTTTGCATAACCCTTGATTCAAACCAATATCATCTTCAACAATCAGTAATTGCTCCATATATCTCACTCCCATTTTTTGAAATCTTATAGCTTTGCTATTAATGATAGCTTCCGGAAGGTCCGTAAAGTACCTGTTTTTATCCGAATACTTCGTCCACAGTTCATTCAGCATTTCTTCTACTGCTTCTTCATTTCGTTCATCTGCATCTTCTCTCAATGCCAATTAAAAGGATCTGACCTCAGTAACTTTTGAAGAATTTAGTTGTTGTCACAACGATATAATAGCGGAAGTTTTCAATCCATAATTACATCCCTTTCCAACATCTTTTATTCATAAAACCATATTAAAAGCAAGATGAACGTTAATTAATCAAACATACTGCTTTATCAAAGTCCTTCTTACGAACATAAATCTTATACTCATAGGAATAGTCTTGATTGATTCCATAGTTACCTGTATAAGCTCTTTGGCTTCCAACTACAGTTGCACTCTGTAGATTTGTTGTTTTTACTACATACTCAATGTTATTTGCAGATAAAATTTCACGTATCTCCGATTGCTTTTTCATATCTAAAGTAATCAATAATTCTTTTCTGTTAAAAATAGTAATCATCTTTACCTCCCCTACTGTTCATATCCCGGATATTTTTACAAGATTATTAAATCACAAAGATATTTTTATTCAAAAAACCCCTCACACCATAATTGATGTAAGGGGTTTTCTATATAGACTAATTAACGTTCTACGTTAGTCACCTACAGTGTCCTATTTTTGAGCGATAGCAGCCTGTTGGGTGTATTACGGTTACCGGACATTAAGACACAATTCACCCTCATAATCATGTATAACACACCTTCTTAATTGGATATTACTCTAACGATCAGCATTTGTCAATAATTCATTATCCACCTATAAAATATCCCTATATCATATCGCCATTTAAATTTTCATACAAATGGCTCTTTTCCTATTACATCAAAAAAACTGTGGATTTTTATTTTGTACTCATGACAAAAAAACCTTACAAGATCTCTCCTACTGATAAAAAACGTCCGCATAAAAGCCACCGATATGACGAATCATTTTTTGCCTCTTTAATCAGATTATCGGATTTTTCTATTCCAAGTAAACCATTTAGAAGCTCTTCATATTCTGCCCAATCCGCTAAAGAAAGAGTTAATTTAGCCTACTGTTTTAATAAACTTTATGAAATAGCTATACAGCATAGCAAAAAAATTCATAGGAATCCTTATCCGGTTCCCGTCCCGACAGCTCTTCCATATTCAAACCGATCTCCCGATCAGTATCACTGAGATTAAACAGTGCTGCCGTAATCATGCCGGTTTTTGTGCTTGTATTTTTCCAATCAGCCTCCCCATCTGATCTTCGCAGCTGTTCTCCCCTGGTAAACAGACAGTCTCTTTCTCCTGTCTCAAAGCCTTTACCGACCTTGCCGAGTGGCAGCATATCGCAATCCGGGAAACAGCCCTCTTTTACATGATCCTGCCATAGCTCACATCTCCAGAACATATTCTTAAGAAGCTCCCAGTTATCCCAGAAATCATCCGTAATACGCCACATGTTTGCATATCTGCAATACTGCCACGCACGGTCAATATGTGCAGGACCAGGGGAAAGGCTGAGTACAATTTCCCTGTTTGATTTCTGAATAGCCTTGTATAACATTTCGCTTTCATGCCATCCGGAAAAGCTGTCATTCCGATATATAAAGCTGTCACAGATATCATCACACTTAATAAAATCAACACCCCAGGAAGCATACATCTCTATCAGGGAATCATAATAGCTCTGACCTGCTTCTGTATGCAGCCATAGACATTGCCATTACAACAGCAAGCATACCCTTCATCATACTCTTAATTCTCATAATCGTTTCTCCTCTCTGAAACATGTTTTGTTTTTCCTCTGCTTCACTATACAATACCGTTGTAAAAACCAATGTCCAAAGTAGGAAAAATTTGAGTAAATTCCGACACTTATTTTATGCAGTTCTATCTTTATGAGATTTCATCAACATCATAATACTTAAAATCCCGGAAGCAGGCACTTCCTCCTGTTTCCTCTGCCGCATAGCAGAACAGACCAAACCGGCAACCAGTAAAATGATCCAGTTTGAAGTACAGCTTATGCACGGTTCCGATGGGTAGCCAGTCTCCCTTATTTACCCGGTAATAGCAGCGTGCTTCATCCTTCATGTTACAGAAATCTGCTTCAAGACGAAAATCCATCTGGTGTGATTCAACAACAGTTCCTTCCGTCATATCCAATATACCATCTTCTTTTTTATCCAGCATAAGGACTTCATATTTTCCATGATGTTTTGTAATGCCAACTGCAGCATAACAGCTCTGCAACGCACACAAACCTGCGACATCGCCCTCTTTCAATGCAGAAGCATCAACAGTAACCTCAGCTGCGCAGGACGGATAACTCATCCTTTGCGTAAGCGTATTTACTGCCTGTGTAAGCTCTGTACAAACTTCCCGTGTTGTAATTGTATAGGTTCCCTGCAATGCATCCAGATGATAGTACCGTGGATCTGGATCATGATTAAACTGCCAGCGCGGAAGCAGCCCATTACAGAAATCATCACTTCCCACTAATGGCTGATAAATATATCCTGGTCTGGTACTGTGAACCTCTATTTCTTCCGGCACATGTCCGTTCTGTCCAAAAAACGGAAAATGATCCTTCCAGGTAACCGGAAGCAGAATAGGAATCCGTCCAACTGCTCCGGAATCCTGAAACAGCATTGCATACCACTTTCCATCCGGCGTATCCACTATTCCTCCCTGTGCCACGCCCTGTCCACAATATCCACGATCATCACAAAGTACATCTCCACCCGTGAATTCTCCTTCCAGAGAATCACTGTAAAAGCATGCTTCCGTCCGCATCCAGCGGTCTCTCAGAGAATGAACCAGAAAAATATAATAATAGCCGTTTATTTTTTGAATATGAGAACCCTCATAGCCTAGCTCCGGGTTCTTATGATCACTGACTAAAAGACGATGTAATCCGTCCTTCTTTGGTGCAGTCAAATCTTCATTCAATTCTGTAATCCAGATTTCATCATTTCCATATACAATATAGTTTCTGCCATCCTCATCAAATAATAAAGAGCCGTCATGATAAAAGCCTTCTATCAGCTGCTTTTTCCATGGACCATCTATTTTTTCCGAAGTATACAAATAAGTCTTACGGGTATCGTTTGCCACAAAGCAGATACAAAATCGGCCTTCATGATAGCGCAGGGAAGCTGCCCACATGCCCTGTCCGTAAATATTCTGACCGCTTTTCAGTTGCTGCGCATCCGTATGATCCAACGTCTCATAGACATAAGTCACATGCTCCCAGTGCACCAGATCAAAAGACTGCAGAATCTCACAGCCCGGCATAAAGTGCATGGTTGTGGATACCATATAATAGGTGTCTTCTACGCGGATCACGTCCGGATCTGGATAATCCAATCTTGTTATAGGATTTACATTCATTGTTTATTCCTTTCTGTTTTATCTCCATATTCTTTCTTTGTTCTATTCTATTTTTACTATTTTATCTTTGTTTCTTATCCGTCTGCCTTTTCAACTCTTCTCTGCCCCATTTCACTATTGCTAATATCACAATCTCACAGTAAAATATAATAATCGAAAACGATCCTGCACCATGTTATTCATCAGAAATTTCCGGTTTGCACAGATTTACCGGGAATAAACAGAAGGAGACCAGCATGAAGGAAACCGGAGAGACTATGAAGAAAAGTCTGTAAATAATAATCTTCTATGATAATGATCGAGCTGGAAGCGCTAAATTGGAGCTTCCAGCTCTTGCTATATATATACAACATGATTTCAGGCATGTCAAGAGCAGACGTCAAAAACGTCAGGGCAAACGCATAAAAAATCCATCTAAAGGGTAGCAACTTCCTTAGATGGAT
>OFCH01000493.1_pt1 | contig 12957 bp, 10 predicted proteins | sample 1520771 | NCBI WGS metagenome assembly OFCH01 (sample SAMEA2699034, study PRJEB24076) | metagenome | biome: Human gut stool | place: Spain | collected 2012-10-23 | reverse complement strand
GGAAGGCGGCCCCGTGGACAAAGACATGCTCATCCTGATGCTGCTGAACGCGTTTGTGTTCCCCAGCCTGATGACCCCGCGCGTGACGGAAGTAAGCTATGACAAGTTCCTGGACATGCTTTCGGGCGGCCAGGTGACCGTGGTGGAGCTGCAGGAAAACGAGCGTGAGCTTTATTTCAAAGCTGCAGATGAAAACGGGGCGGAACGGATCTACTCCACGGGCGTGTTCCCGGACGCGGACCTGCAAAAGCGCCTGTCCGAGAGCGGCGTCACCTTTTCCGCCGTGGCTCCGCAGGAAAACAGCACCCTGATGAATTTCCTGTTCACCTGGATCTTCCCCACGCTCATCCTGATCCTTCCCATGGTGCTGTTGTGGCGTATGATGCAAAAGCGCATGGGCGACGGCAGCAATATGATGTCCTTCGGCATGGGCAAGAGCAACGCCAAGATGTACGTGGCCGCTCAGACGGGCAAGACCTTTGCCGACGTGGCCGGGCAGGAGGAGGCCAAGGAAGCGCTGGAGGAGATCGTGGATTTCCTGCACAATCCGGATAAATACCGCAGCGTGGGCGCCGTAATGCCCAAGGGCGTTCTGCTTGTCGGCCCTCCGGGCACCGGCAAGACGCTGCTGGCCAAGGCTGTGGCCGGCGAGGCCAATGTGCCGTTTTTCTCCATCGCGGGCAGCGAGTTTGTGGAGATGTTCGTGGGACAGGGCGCGGCCCGTGTGCGCGACCTGTTCAAACAGGCGAAAGAAAAGGCCCCCTGCATCGTGTTCATCGACGAGATCGACACCATCGGCAAAAAGCGTGACGGCAGCGGCATCGCGGGCAACGACGAACGCGAGCAGACGCTCAACCAGCTGCTCAGCGAGATGGACGGCTTCGACGGCTCGTCCGGCGTCGTCATTCTGGCGGCAACCAACCGTCCCGAAACGCTGGACAAAGCGCTTCTGCGCCCCGGCCGTTTCGACCGCCGTGTGCCCGTCGAACTGCCGGACCTGCAGGGCCGCGAGGCCATTCTGCGTGTCCATGCCAAGGACGTGATGATGGCCGACGACATTGATTATAAGGCCGTGGCGCGGGCCACCTCCGGCGCGTCCGGCGCAGAGCTTGCCAACCTCATCAACGAAGCCGCGCTGCGCGCCGTCAAGTGCAACCGCCGCATCGTCACACAGGAAGACCTGACGGAATCCGTAGACGTGGTGGTGGCGGGCTACCAGCGCAAGAACGCAGTGCTTTCGCCCCATGAAAAAGAGATCGTCGCCTATCACGAAATCGGCCATGCTCTGGTTGCCGCGCTGCAGTCCAATTCCGCGCCCGTGACCAAGATCACCATCGTGCCGCGCACCTCGGGTGCGCTGGGCTATACGATGCAGACGCCGGAGGCCGACACGGTGCTGCTCTCCAAGGAAGAGGCGCTGGCGAAGATCGCCACGCTGACGGGCGGGCGCAGCGCCGAGGAGCTGATCTTCGGCAGCGTCACCAGCGGCGCGTCCAACGACATCGAGCAGGCCACCAAGCTGGCCCGCAGCATGGTAACGCGCCTGGGCATGAGCGAAACATTCGATATGACGGCGCTGGAGACCGTGAGCAACCAGTATCTGGGCGGCGACGCAGCCCTGGCGTGCAGTGCCGAAACCGCCACCAAGATCGACAAAGAGGTGGTGGAGATCATCCGCACAGCCCACGAAAAGGCCATCGGCATTTTGAAAGACAACATGGATAAGCTGCACGAGCTTGCCAAATATCTGCTGGAAAAAGAGACCATCACCGGCGATGAATTCATGGCGATCCTGAATCGGTAAAAAATAAGCGGCAGGCCTACGTCCCATATGGGACGTAGGCCTGCCGTAAGGAGTTTTGCGGCATGAACAGCACTTCGGAACAGCAGGATGCACAGCACCTGCGTATGACGACCGCACCAGTGCCGGGGCTTATCCTCTCTCTCTCCGTCCCCAGCATCATCACCTGCATCATCACTTCGGTCTACAACATGGCCGACACGTTCTTTGTGGCGCAGCTGGGCACGGCCGCCGTAGCAGCGGTGGGCGTTGTGTTTTCCATATCCTCGGTGCTCTCTGCACTGGGCTTCTGGATGGGTACAGGCGGCAGTAGCCTTGTCAGCCTGTATCTGGGCGCACGGGAAAAGGAAAAGGCGCACTGCGCCGCCAGCACGGGCTTTTTTCTTGCTTTGGGGCTGGGCGGCGTGATCGCTGCGGGCGGGCTGCTGGCGCTGGAGCCGCTGATGCGCCTGCTGGGCAGCACCGATACCATCCTGCCCGAAGCCGAGGCCTACGCCGTTCCCATCCTGCTGGCCGCGCCTTTCCAATGCTCCAGCCTGGCGCTGGCGCAGTGCCTGCGCGCCGAGGGAAAAAGCAAGGAAAGCATGGCCGGACAGCTTGCAGGCGGGCTTTTGAACATTGTGCTGGACCCTCTGTTCATTTACACGTTGGGCATGGGCATCCGGGGTGCGGGCGCGGCCACGGCGCTCAGCCAGGTGATGGTGTGGGCCGCGCTGCTCTGGTTCTATGTGCGCGGCAAAACATCCGTGCGCATTTCGGTGCGGCAGGTAGCCCGCACCCCGCGGATGGTGAAGCTGATTTTCACCACAGGCTTTCCCAGCCTGTGCCGTCACTGCGGCAACGCGCTGGCCACCATCGTGCTCAACCGCGCAGCGGGCGGCTTTGGAGACACTGCCATCGCCGCGTTCAGCATCGCATCCCGCGTCTCGGGGCTGGCGCTCTCCGTGTCCATCGGCTTTGTGCAGGGGCTTCAGCCCGTGGCCGGCTACGCCCACGGCAGCAAAGGCCACGCGCGGCTGAAAAGCGCGTTCCGCTTCTGCTGCGCCGCCAGTATGTCCGCTCTGACGGCACTGGCCGTGATCATTGCCGCAGCCGCGCCATGGATCGTGCGCATGCTCAGCCCCAGCGACGGCGGCCTTGTGGAAACCGGTGCGGCCGTGCTGCGCGCCACCAGCATCGCACTGCCGTTCACCACGTTCATCAACTGCACGGGCACGCTGTTCCAGGCCATACGGGAAAGCGCGCGCAGCAGCGCGCTGGTTCTTGGCAAACAGGTGTGCATCTACATCCCGCTGCTGCTGGCCCTGCCCCGCGCCTGGAGCATGAACGGCCTGATGGCCGCAATGCCGCTGGCCGACGCTCTGGGCTTCCTTGCCGCGCTGTGGATGGCCCGCAGCTATTTTCGCCGCGCGCAGCACGCTGCGGCGCTGTAAAGAGCCAATTTTCAGCGAGGTGGCTCTGTCGGGCAAGAGCGGTAAAATGATACTTTTACTTTTTGGGATGCTGCCAAAGATGCAGGCGGGTATCTATTGGTTGTCCCAAGGAGCACTGCAAAAATATTTTGGATTCCGGCAAAGGTACACCCGTGCATTATACAAGGTTATAGATACCGTAAAAAACTTTAAATCATTTGACAAAAATACAGTTGTAAAAGCATAAATTCGTCAAACGCCAGCGATGAAAACGCAGGACAAAATGCACCATATTTCCACATTCATAGTATACCAAGAGCGGAAAAAGACCGCACCGCATGTTCGCTTGAAGAAATATAGGAAAAAATTGCAATCCACCGACTCCCAGCTGCCTTCTGGAATCCAAAATCCGACGCACAGGATGCGAAGCACCAGAAAACTATTTTACGCCTGGGAGAAGTGTTTGAGAAATATTTTTAGCCTCAAAAAACTCTCGCCGCCCGGCTGTTGCAGCTTCCGGACGGCGGGTTTTTTTTATTTTTCCTGCGGCTGCTCTGTTTCCTGCTCCGTCGCAGCCTCTGCCGCGGTTCCCTTCTCCGGCTTCTCCTCCGCCTGTGCGGCGGCTTCGGCCTGCTCCGTCGCTTCCTCCGCGGCAGCCGCCTGCGCGGCGTCCGCGGCCTCCTCCACCGCCTGCGCGCCGGCGGCCACGGTTTCCTTTACGCGCTCCAGCAGGTCCTCCGCGCCGTCGCGCAGACGGCCCGCAACGGCAGGAGCCTCCTCAGCCACATATCCGGCAAACGCCGAGCCAGCGTCCGCCACCGCGTCGCCCGCTTCATACAGCGCGTCTCCGGCGTCGTGCAGCGCCCCTTTCAGCTCCACGGTATCCACGCCCGCTTTCTCGGCAGTGCCTGTCACCACTTCCTTTACCTTTGCGCCCGCGTCGCTCAGCACGCCGCCCGCCGCGCGGGCAATATCCTCCAGCACGCTGCCCGCGGGTACGTCCTGCGGCTCGGCCCCGGCGGCTGCCGCCGCAGCGTCGGCCGCTTTGTTTTCCTCATATTTTTGGGCCACCTTCAATGCGGCGAAAGCGGCGCCCGCCGTTACGCCAAGGCCCAGCAAGCCTTTTAAAAATCCCATAACTCTACGCTCCTTTACAGCAAAATGGGCAACCGCCCGCCCTGCGTCACCGCCCGGCGGGCTTCCTTGCTTTCATTATAGATTCCCCGCGCCGGTTTGCCAAGCATTTCGCGGCATGTCACAAAAAGTTTGCAATTCGTTCCCGGTTTGGCCGCAAATGCGCCGTTTCGCGGCGGCTTATGCCTGCGTGCGCTCGATCTCCCGGATGCGCGCAAAGCCTTCGTGTACCATACCGGCTTTGTCCGGCGTCATGCCGTCGCACCAGTCGCTGTCCACAAATGCCAGCGCCATACGCCCGGCCACCGCGGGGGTCACGACTTTTTCGCCCATGGCCATCACGTTCGCGTTTGTGATGCGCCGCAGCTCGGCGGCGGTATATTCGCTTTCACAGGCCACGGCGTATACGCCGCGAAACTTGCCGGCCGTCATGCACACGCCGGCGCCGCTTCCGCACATCACAAAACCGCGCTCATACGCGCCGCTCTGAATGGCGCGCGCCAAAAGCTCGCCCGCCTCGTAATAGCGCACGGTCTCATCCTCCCGCTGCTGGCCAACGTCCGTAACGTCGTGGCCCGCCTCCCGCAGCACCTGCTTGACATGCTCTTTCAAACGGAATCCCGACGCATCGGATGCAATGGCGATTTTCATACAAAAACTCCTTTCGACGGTGTGCCGCCGTTTGTTTTCAGCAATTTCGCACAACCGTGCCGCTTTTTATCTTATCTTAAAAAACCGCATGATGCGGTAGCCGATGTAGCGGAACACATCCGCCGCCAGCCACAGCTCGATGAGCGCGTAATGGGGCAGATTGCGCCACCGGAATTTCGGCTTTTTCACTTTCGGGATGGCCCGGAACGCCTCCCGCGCGCCTTTGATGTACGGCGTCCAGAAGCCCCGCAGGCCGAACACCAGAATTTTGAGCAGATAGCCCAACGCAAGCGGGATAAAATTCAGAAGGAGCATGCCCAGCGGCATATTTTTGTAGGGTAGCAGAATGCTGTTGCGCCCGCTCTGCACGCTTTTGAATTCGTTGTACCACACTGCGCCCGTCGTCGCGCCGCAGATGTGGTAGCACTTGGCCGCCGGGCAATACAGGTTTTTATAACCCAGACTGTTTGCCCGCCAGCTGATGTCCACATCCTCGAAATAAGCAAAAAACAGTTCGTCGAACAGGCCTATCTCATCCAAAATGCTTTTGCGGTACAGGCTGGCCCCTCCGCAGGCGGAAAAAATGCGCCCCGGCTTTGTATAACGCCGCCAGTACATGCCGTCGCCCCGCTTGCACGCCCACCCGAACAGCGTGACATAATCCCCCGCATCGTCACAGATGTCCCGTTCAAAATGCCGGATCATCAGGCTTTGCACCGCAAAAGCGCGCGGCTCGGCATCCGCCATGGCAATGAGCTGTGCCAGCCAGTCCGGCTGTGCAAAGGCGTCGTTGTTGAACAGCACCACATATTCGCCTTTTGCCAGGCCGATGCCCGTGTTCACCGCTGCGGAAAAGCCGGTGTTTGTCTGGTTCTCCACCAGCGTGTAGCCCGAGCGGCCCACATAGCTGCGGGCAATGGCCAGGCTCTCGTCTGTGGAGCCGTTGTCGATGATGATAAGTTCAAAGTCCTGCTCCGTCTGCGCCCAGATCGATTCAATGGAATCGCGCAGCCAGCCCGCGCCGTTCAGATTCGGTATTACAATACTTGCTTTCAAAAGCGTGGTCTCCTTTGATGAAACGTGCTATACTGTTGTTGACGCATGTTTTGGGTTGTATACGCGGTGCGCAGCCGCGGCAGCGGCGAGCCTGAGATTATTATGCCACAAGCGTCACGTTTTCGCAACGCCGAACTGCGGTTCTATTTTTATAGAAAAGGAGCCTGTCCCATGTACGATGTAACGACCGCGAAGCTGTTCCTGCTGGATATGGACGGCACGTTTTATCTGGATGATACGCTGCTGCCCGGCGCGCTGGAGTTTCTGGCACTGTGCCGCGCCACCGGACGGCAGTTTGCGTTTTTAACGAACAATTCCTCCAAAAGCAAAGCAGACTATCTTGCGAAGCTCACGCGCCTGGGCGCGGACGTTACCGAACATGACATTTTCACTTCCGGTGATGCAACGCTGCTGTATTTGGCGGAAAACGGGTTTCCCAAAGATATCCTGCTCATCGGCACGCCCAGTCTGGAGGCGCAGTTCGCGGCGGAAGGCTACACAGTGCGGGCTGCGAAGCCCCGCGCCGTGGTGCTGGGCTTCGACACCACCATCACCTATGATAAACTGAGGCTGCTGTGTGACGCTGTGCGCGCCGGCCTGCCCTACATTGCGACACACCCGGATTACAACTGCCCGGTCGCAGGAGGCTTTATCCCGGACATCGGTGCGGTGATCGCCTTTGTAAAAGCAAGCACCGGGCGGGACCCGGATGCCGTCATCGGGAAGCCAAATGCCTACATCGCCCGCGCCGCTGCACACAAATACGGCGTTTCTCTGAAAGACGTATGCATGGTGGGCGACCGCCTTTACACCGATATTGCACTGGGCGCCTGCGGCTGCGGCACCGCGCTGGTGCTGTGCGGTGAAACAACGCCGGAGGCTCTGGCCGCAAGCAGCGTCACGCCCGGCGTCGTGTGCGCCGATTTGGCCGCGTTGGGCAGACTGCTGTAGCCGGTGCGGTCCAATATACCACCGGGAGGACTGCTGTCATGGAATACGCGCAGCGCATCGGCGCACGCATCGCGCGCCTGCGCACGGAAAAGCATCTTACACAGGGACAGCTTGCCCAGGCCGCAGGCGTGCCGCGCGACGCGCTCGCCCGCTGGGAAGCCGGCGGCGGGCTGCCGGGCAGAGCTGAGCTGACGGCTCTGGCCCGGCCGCTCGGCACGACGACGGCGGCACTTCTGAACGCGGACGAAGACGAACCGGACGAAGCGCCCGTCGGCTTCCTTACATTTCCGCGTACCGAGCAGGCATGGCGCGCCCAAGCCCGCTGTATGCGCGGCAGCGGGCCGCGCACGGCCTATGCGCTGGCGGCGCTGTGCTGTACCGTCTGCGCTGCTTTGAGCCGCGCCTGGCTGTTCGGCTCCGTGCGTATGGCCTGCACCGGCTTTTTTCTGGCCGCGGCTGCATTTTGTCTGTGGGGCTGTGCGGACGGCCCGCTGCGGCTGCGGCTGCGGGCCGCCTGCAAAGGAGATTTTGCGGCCGTTCAGGCAGCCGTATACCCCACCCACTGCCGCTGGCATCAAAACGGAGAACCTTACCGGCTGGAGCACGCCGACTTGATGGGTGCCTGGGAACTGCCCGACGGGTTCGTGCTTCAATGGGAAGGCCCTCCCCTCTTTGTCCACCACAGCGACGCACAAGCTGTGCGGTATATCCTTTCCCGCTCCTACGGCGTGCCGTACCGCGTCCTCAGGCCCCGGCGGGAGCCGTTTTGGGCACTGTGTGCCTGTACGGCGGGCCTGGCAATCTCCCTCTGGCTGAGCGGCGGCGGTCTGCGGCTCCTGCGGCAGAGCTTCGCCCCCTCCGCACCGCTGCCGGATGCTCCGCAGTCTGCCGCCGTACCGGATTTTTCCAGCACAAACGGCCCTTGCTTTGCCGCCGCGGACGGAGGCGTTTGGTTCACGGCGGGGCACGGCTCCGCTGTTTCGCCGGAAACGACCCGTGCTCTCTTTACCGGGGCAGGCCGCATTTTGGCCGCTGAAACCGGCTCCAAGGTGCAGGCTGTACTGTATGCGTCCGGCCCGCTGGATTGCAGTGTCACCGTCACGCCGGACGAAGGCGTCACATGGTTCGGTCAGTCCCTCACCGCGCTGGACCGTCCTGTCGAATACGCAAAGCTGGAGTTTCTGACGCCGGAGCTGGGCTTTGCAGCGGTGGGCACGCAGCATTCCCCGGGCGGCGGCGAGGAAAAATATGCTTTTTTCACCCATAACGGCGGGCAAAGCTGGACGGTATTCGGCGCCCTGCCGCACTTCGGCACCTCCCACATCCTCAGCGGTTTTTCCATGACGCCGGACGGCACGGCGTTTCTCACTCTTGCCACAGGTCCAGAGGAAAACTGGCCCCTGCTCTACTGCAGTGCAGATGGCGGAGCCTCCTGGCAGACGGCGGAGCTGCCCTGGGACGACTGCGCGCTTGCATACCTGAACCACCTGTCCCGCGCGGAGCAGCGGCCCGAGGGCTTTTATGTTCTTCTGACGCAGCTGCCGTACAGCGGCGGGAACGCCGCCTTTTTCGCCCCAACGGCGCAAGGGCCGTGGAGCTATGCCGGAGATGCCATCCCAGATGCATGATCCACGCCTGCAAAGGGACGGGCCTCGTGCCGGATGCATCAACCGCATCAGCACGAGGCCCTTTTTTCAGGCAATGCTCCCGCCTGTTATTTCAGTGTTTTTTCCAGATTGGCCATGATGTCTGCCGCACCCTCGCTCATCACAAGTACGATTTCTCCGCCGGGCAGCGTTTTGATCAGCGCGCCCTTGGCAACCTCGTACTGGTCGGCCAGATAGTTTTCAAACGACTTGCGCTGCAGCGAAACATAGCTTTCCACCGCAGCCTGCACGGCTTCGGCCTGGCCTTCGGCAGGCTTGAACACACCGATGGCGTAGGCCCGCACATTCATCATCGACATGCTGAAGGCGTACGCGTCCAGCGTTGCGGGATCGATGCCCATGGTGTCCAGCATCATCTGGATGCTGGACGCCGCATCCTCGGCGGACATATCGTTGGGATTCACGGCCAGCATCGGCTCACCGCCCGCGTCGCCGCAGGCGATCTCGGAATACTCATTGTCCTCGGCCGGACGCGCGTCACGGATGGCATAGGCGTAGCGCTGGCCCTCGCTCATCGTGTCCCCGGCCCCGCCGGACGAAACGGACGCGGAACCCGAAACGGAACCCGAGCCGGAGGCGGCAGGCGTGGACACGGAAGACGAGCCTCCCCCGGACGTACTGCCGGAGGACGCCGGCCTGCTCCCGCAGGCGGCAAGGGCAAGGCAGAGCGCGGCGGCAAGCGCCAGCGCGGAAATACGGTACAGTCGGTTCATGTTTGTTTCTCCTTACAGTTTGTAATACTGGCAAAGGCGGCCGCACACCAGGCGGCCTTTGCTATGAAGTATACCCCGCAGCCCTGCCAAAAATTGCACGCGGGGCAAAATTTCTCTAAAAAAGGCAAAAAAGGGGCGCAAAAGCGCCCCATACCGGCCAGGCCGCGGGTTCTTTCACTTATACTTCGGCGCGGGGTGATAAAATTCGAAAATCACCGCGTCGTTTTCCGCTTCTTTCGCGTTTATATCGTCTTCAGGGCGCACGGTCCAGCATACGCGGATGGCGCCCATTGCCTCCGCCAGACGGGCGGTCCATGGCTTTTTGCCGGGGCCGTAAGCGATAAACTGTGGGCGCGCCAGCACGTTGGTGAACAGGCAGCCCAATGCGAATGCCAGCGGCTTCGGCTCATCCCGAAACGAGGCGGGCGCGTCGGAAAGCTGTCCCCGCAGCACATCCTTCGCATTTTTCCGGAACCAGCGCACGATGCGCGGGTCAAAGCTCTCGATGCAGTAGGGGCCGTTGTACGCGCGCATCAGCGCCAGTCCCTTTTCGCAAAGCTCGTCGTTGCGCCGCCCCGTCTTGAGTTCAATGATCATGGGCGTTCTGCCGCCCATCACTTCAAACACCTCCGTCAGCAGGGGGATCGTCTCCTGTGTGCCGCACAGACGCATCCCGCGCAGCTCCTCGAATGTAAATTCGTCCACACGGCCGTGCACGCCGCACACACGGTCCAGCGTGTCGTCGTGGAACACCACGACCTGCCCGTCCCTGGAGAGCTGGATATCCAGCTCCACGCCGTAGCCGGCCTCCGCCGCCGCGCGGAACGCGGGCAGGCTGTTCTCCGGCACCGTCTTATCCTTCGTATGCAAGCCCCGGTGCGCGTGGTTTACGCCGTACACCAGCTGCTTTTGCGCCTCGCCGTAGCGGCCCGGCCGCAGAAAAAGCCACAGCAGAACGATGCACACGGCCAGAACCCACAAAAATACCGCCATTCAAGATCATCCCATTTCCCGGCGCATACGCGCCGCGTGATCCGGCCCTGCAGGCAGGGGCCTCCGGGGAGGCGCGCCGGTCCTATCTGCCATTTTACCGCGCTCCGCCCGCGCCGTCAATCGGCAGGGACGCATGCGTAAAACATTTTCACAAATTTGACATATCGGCGCTGTAATATGCTACTATAAGAAAAACGAAAAAACCATCTGCTGCCGAAAACGAGGTGTTTGTTATGGCAAAAATTTTGATCGTAGACGACGAGCCGCGCATCCGCGAGCTGATCCGCGAGCATTTGGAGCACGAAGGCTTCCAGTGCGAAGAGGCCACCGACGGCTCCGCCGCGCTGGCGGCGCTGGCCGCCTCCGGAGCGGACCTTGTGATATTGGACATCATGATGCCGTTTGTGGACGGTATGACCTGCCTGCGCGAGATGCGCAAGCGCAAAATCGACACGCCCGTCATCATGCTGACGGCACGCGGCGAGGAATACGACAAGCTTGCGGGCCTGGAGGGCGGCGCGGACGATTATGTGGTAAAGCCGTTCAGCCCGCGGGAGCTGGTGGCCCGCGTAAAGGTGGTCCTGGCGCGCACCATGCCCAAAACGCAGGAGGGCGGCGAAAGCTTTGTATTCGGGGACCTTGTCATAGACACTGCCTCCCACAGCGTGAAGATCGCCGGGGAGGAAGCTCCCCTTACGCCCAAGGAATTCGATCTTCTGGTGTTCCTTGTATCCAATAAGGGCTTGGCGCTTTCCCGGGAAAAGATTTTGCAAAAGGTGTGGAACTACGACTATTACGGCGAGGACCGCACCGTGGATACCCATGTCAAAATGCTGCGCAGCCACCTGGGCAAATACCGCGACAACATCGTGACGGTATGGGGCATCGGCTATAAATTTGACCCCGATGTGAGGCCCGGAAAATGAAGCAGGACAAGCGCCCCGCGGGCGCGGCCGTAAAAAAGCGGCGTTTTTTCAATAGGATCAGCCGCAAGCTGATGCTGTTTGTTGTGCTGATGAGCATGGTGCTGCTGGCGCTGGTGTGGCTGCTGAGCGTAAAGCTGCTGGAGCCCATGTACAACCGGCGCGTGCTCGCGGATCTGAACCATGCGGCGGACGTCTATTCCGCCATCATTGAAAAATACGGCAAATTCGAGAGCTTCGACAAGAGCGGCGGCGTTCATATTCCCTCAGACATGATGGAGGAGATCATGGACAACCGGGGGCTGCTGGCCGGAAAATGCTTTGAGGTAGCCGGAACAGACTGCAAGGTCCTGCTGCATCTTCACCAGCTGCAGTCCGACCAGTGCCTGCTGCATCCCAATCCGCTGAGCCAGCTTATGGAATATTCAGAGCCGCAGTGGAACAGCACCGCAGCCGTCAACCTGCGGGCCACGACCTTCGTACTGGGAGACCTGAACTTTACTCTGCCGGACTCCCGCATCCTGCCCGGTCTGGAAAGCACCTCCGGCACCCGGCAGATGGTGGTGTGCCGCAACATCAACAACCAGTATTCTCTCATCCTCTCCACAGACCTGGAGCGTGTGGGCCAGGCCGCCGACGTCATCAGTGCGCAAATGCCCATCATTGCCGCCGTGCTGCTCATCGTCAGTATTGCGGGTGCTTATGTATTCAGCCGCTGGTTCACAAAACCCATCTCGGCCATTTCCCGCGCCGCGCGGGAGATGGCACGCGGCAATTACAAGGTGCGCGTCACGCCCCAGGCGGATGACGAGCTGGGCGCGTTGGCCGGGGATTTCAACACCATGGCCCGGGAGGTGGGCCGCACCTCGGAGCTGCAGCGGGACCTCATCGCCAATGTCAGCCACGACCTGCGCACGCCGCTGACGCTCATCAAGGGCTATGCCGAGACGGTACGCGACCTGACGGGCGACAACAAGGAAAAGCGGGACGAACAGCTCTCGGTCATCGTGGACGAGACCGACCGCCTCTCCGGCCTTGTGAACAGCGTGATGGAGCTTTCCAAATATTCCTCCGGCACCGAAAAGCTCAATCCCGTCCAGTTCGACCTGGCACAGCTGTGCGACGAAGTGGCCTACCGCTACCAGAATATCTGTGAGCAGAGCGGCTACACCCTCACGGTAGATGCTGCCGACCCCTGTACCGTAACGGCAGACCCGGACATGATGAGCCGTGTGGTGCACAATCTGCTGGCGAACGCCATCCATCATATCGGGCCGGACGGCTGTGTGGCGCTGCGCGTAAAACCGCAGCCGGACGCCGCCGTGCGGGTAGAGATTGAGGACCACGGCGCGGGCATTGCCCGGGAAGATCTTCCCTATATCTTTGACAAATACTACCGCTCCCGCGCGGACGCCGGCAAGGTCGGCACAGGGCTGGGGCTTTCCATCACAAAGGCCATCCTCATCAACCACGGCTTTCCCTTCGGTGTGGACAGCGAACCCGGCAAGGGCAGCATTTTCTGGTTCGTCGCTCATTGAGCCGGATATTTTTTTCTGTAAAAAAGGGACCTCCCGCACCTGCGGGAGGTCCCTTTTATTTGTAGTGAATTGTCAAACTAAGTGCAACAGGAATTGAGCTCGAAGTCCCATAATTCCT
>OFCH01000488.1_pt1 | contig 13087 bp, 10 predicted proteins | sample 1520771 | NCBI WGS metagenome assembly OFCH01 (sample SAMEA2699034, study PRJEB24076) | metagenome | biome: Human gut stool | place: Spain | collected 2012-10-23 | reverse complement strand
CGCGCGGCGAGCTGAAAACCATCGCCGCCACCACCTGGAGCGAGTACAAAAAATACTTCGAAAAAGATGCCGCCCTGTCGCGCCGCTTCCAGTTGGTGAAGGTCAGCGAACCCAACGCTGCCGAAGCCACCATTATTCTGCGCGGTCTATGAACAGTCTCACGGCGTGCTGATTGATGATGACGCCTTGCAGGCCGCTGCGACATTAAGCGAGCGTTATCTCTCCGGGCGTCAGTTACCGGACAAAGCGATTGATGTGCTGGATACCGCCTGCGCCCGTGTGGCCATCAACCTGTCGTCGCCGCCGAAGCAAATCTCGGCGCTGACCACTCTGAGCCACCAGCAGGAGGCGGAAATTCGCCAGCTTGAGCGCGAGCTTCGCATCGGACTGCGTACCGACACATCACGGATGACAGAGGTGCTGGTGCAGTATGATGAAACGCTGACGGCGCTGGATGAACTGGAAGCGGCCTGGCACCAGCAGCAGACGCTGGTCCGGGAGATTATCGCGCTGCGCCAGCAGTTACTGGGCGTGGCAGAGGACGATGCGGCGCCGTTGCCGGACGCAGATACCGTGGAGGATACGCAGCCAGAGTCAGAGTCAGAACAGGATAATACCGGTGCCGTACCGGCTGATGAGGCCGACAGAGAACAACCGGAAGAGACCGCTGAAACAGTTTCCCCGGTACAGCGGCTGGCCCAGCTCACTGCCGAACTGGACGCCCTGCATAACGACCGGTTGCTGGTCTCCCCGCACGTCGATAAAAAACAGATTGCGGCGGTGATTGCCGAATGGACCGGCGTGCCGCTCAACCGCCTGTCACAGAATGAAATGTCGGTCATCACCGACCTGACGAAATGGCTGGGTGACACCATCAAAGGCCAGGACCTGGCGATTGCCAGCCTGCATAAGCATCTACTGACCGCACGCGCCGACCTGCGTCGTCCGGGACGCCCGCTCGGTGCGTTCCTGCTGGCTGGCCCCAGCGGTGTGGGTAAAACCGAAACCGTCCTGCAACTGGCAGAGCTGCTCTACGGCGGTCGCCAGTACCTGACCACCATCAATATGTCCGAATTCCAGGAGAAACACACCGTCTCGCGGCTGATTGGTTCGCCTCCGGGCTACGTTGGCTACGGTGAAGGCGGCGTACTGACCGAAGCGATTCGTCAGAAACCCTACTCGGTAGTACTGCTCGATGAAGTGGAAAAAGCGCACCCGGATGTGCTCAACCTGTTCTACCAGGCGTTCGATAAGGGCGAAATGGCAGACGGTGAAGGCCGCCTGATTGACTGCAAAAATATCGTCTTCTTCCTGACGTCCAACCTCGGCTACCAGGTAATAGTCGAGCATGCCGATGACCCGGAAACCATGCAGGAAGTACTGTATCCGGTGCTGGCCGACTTCTTCAAACCTGCCCTGCTGGCGCGTATGGAAGTGGTGCCGTATCTGCCGCTGTCGAAAGAGACGCTCGCCACCATTATCGCCGGAAAACTGGCCCGTCTGGATAACGTGCTGCGCAGTCGCTTTGGTGCAGAAGTGGTCATTGAACCAGAAGTGACGGACGAAATCATGAGCCGCGTCACCCGCGCGGAAAACGGCGCGAGGATGCTGGAATCGGTCATCGATGGCGACATGCTACCGCCGCTCTCGCTGCTGCTGTTGCAGAAAATGGCGGCTAACACGGCGATTGCCCGGATTCGGTTGTCGGCAGTGGACGGCGCATTTACGGCAGACGTGGAAGATGCTCAGAACGACGAGTCCGTCACAAAGGATGAAACGGTTTTATGAGCAGGTTGCGCGTTTTCCGGCAGACAGGATGGTTTATCGCGGGCCTGATGACGGGCTTACCCGCCACTGCCGCGCCCGCAGAAGCATCGTCAATGGCCGGTGTGGCGGTCGCCGTCGCCACCACGACCCCGCCGGATGCGACAGCCACGTTACAGGCCATACAGTCCTGTCGGCGGGAGTCCGCGGCGCTGGAGCGGCTTGACTGCTATGACCGCCTGCTGGCACCGCTGTCCCCGTCAGGGTTTGACGGGGCGCTGGTCAAAGCCGGTTTTGTGGGCGAGGCCTGGACCCGCGCCACAGAGCAGGAAAAACGCCGCGAGGGCAACACCACAGAACTGCTGGTGACGCAGGTGCCGGGGGAGCGCCCGACGGTGGTGATAACCACCCCGGCTATCGGTCATGTTCCGCCACGCCCGGTGCTGATGTTCAGTTGCGTGGACAATATCACCCGGATGCAGGTGGCGCTGATGCACCCTCTGGATGTCCATGATATCGCCGTCACCCTGAATGCCGACAGCCGGGCATTGCGCAGCCACTGGTTTGTGCGCGAGAACGGCACCCTGCTGGAGTCCAGCCGGGGGTTATCCGGGATTGATGAAATTAAGCAACTGTTCGGCGCAAAAACGCTGACGGTGGATACCGGCGCAGACAATGCCGCCGGAAAGCTGACCTTTAACATTGACGGGCTGGCAAGGGCGATTGCTCCCCTGCGCGATGCCTGCCACTGGGCGGGAGAATAAAAATATGGCAATGGACTTACGCGATCCGAATGTCTGGATATCGCACCTGCTGGAAAACCTGCCGGAAGAGAAACTGGCATCGGCGCTGAAAGATGACAACCCGAACTGGGAGTATATCGACGGCGAAATCGTCAAGCTGGGATCGCTGGCCCACAGTCAACTGGATATCCCGGAACTCCAGCGCCGGGGGCTGGTCATTCTGGCTTCGGAGAGTAAGGATTTTCGTCTGCTGGCGCATCTGCTGAGAACCCTGCAACACGCCGGTGATCCTCATCTCGCATTGCGCCTGCTGGCGCTGTATGTGGAGCATTACTGGGCGGTGGCTGCGCCGCAGAATATGGCGCATAAAAAACGCTTTGCCAGCCAGGTCATTAAACGCTTTGAAACAGGTATTGAAGGTTTTTCACAGAACGCCGCCACAGAGCAGCGCGATGCGCTGTCAGGGGAACTGGCAAAACTGGCGCAATGCTGGCAGTCACATAACGCCCCGGAACTGGCACAGGCTACTGATGATCTTTTTGCCCTGTACCAGCGTGCGTTTAATCGTGCGGCACCGGCTCCTGTCCCCACTCCGGCGGCCTCCGGTAGTTCACCACAGACCACCGCCACGTCTGAAAGCGGCGTGACGCAACCCAGTGCTCCGGCTCCCCAAATCGTCATCGACAGTCACGACGACAAAGCCTGGCGCAACACGCTGTTAAAAGTGGCGGCCATTTTATGTGAACGCCAGCCGGATTCACCGCAGGGCTACCGTCTGCGCCGCCATGCGCTTTGGCAGAACATCACCAGTACGCCCCAGGCGGAAAGCGATGGCCGTACTCCACTGGCTGCGGTCTCCGCCGATATGGTGGCAGATTACCATGCTCAGCTCGGTAGTGCCGATATGGCGCTGTGGCAGCAGGTGGAGAAAAGCGTACTGCTGGCTCCTTACTGGCTGGATGGTCACTGCCTTTCTGCACAGACGGCGCTGCGTCTGGGTTACAAACAGGTGGCAGACGCCATCCGCGATGAGGTCATCCGCTTCCTTGAGCGTCTGCCCCAGCTTACCGGGCTGCTGTTTAATGACCACACACCGTTTATCAGTGAGCAGACGAAACAATGGCTGGCAGCTTCGCCCGACGCCAAAGTTGCACCGGTTGCGCAAATCGGTGAGGAATCGAAGGCAGCCAGAGCCTGTTTTGCTGAGCAGGGTCTGGAGGCGGCGCTGCGATATCTGGACATGCTACCCGAAGGCGATCCCCGCGATCAGTTTCACCGCCAGTACCTTGCCGCACAGTTGACGGAAGAGGCGGGGCTGGTACAGCTTGCGCAGCAGCAGTACCGGATGTTGTTCAGGATGGGATTGCAGATGATGGTGGCAGACTGGGAGCCGTCCCTGCTTGAGCAGCTAGAACAAAAATTCACGGCAGAACAATAAAAGAGAACAGGAGTTTTTGTGTTCAGATTACCAACACCCCGACTACTCAGCGGACTCAAATCAGCCCTGCGACCGGCGATGCCCCGGTTTAAAGTCTCTGCTTTCTGGCTGCTGATACTGGCGTGGATTTTTCTGCTGGTGTGGATCTGGTGGAAAGGCCCGACGTGGACGCTGTATGAAGAACAGTGGCTCAAACCACTGGCGAACCGCTGGCTGGCAACGGCGGCGTGGGGGATTATTGCCCTGATGTGGCTTACCGTCCGGGTGATGAAGCGCCTGCAACAGCTTGAAAAAATGCAAAAGCAACAGCGCGAGGAAGCCGTTGATCCGCTCAGCGTGGAACTGAACGCCCAGCAGCGTTATCTTGACCGCTGGCTGCTGCGCCTGCAACGCTATCTCGACAACCGCCGTTTCCTGTGGCAGTTGCCGTGGTATATGGTCATCGGCCCGGCGGGCAGTGGCAAAACGACACTGCTGCGCGAGGGGTTTCCGTCCGACATTATTTATGCCCCGGAGGGCGCGCGCGGCGCAGAACAACGCCTGTACCTTACGCCCCATGTCGGTAAACAGGCGGTGATCTTTGATATCGACGGCACACTCTGCGCTCCCGCTGATGCGGATATCCTGCATCGCCGTCTGTGGGAACATGCCCTCGGCTGGCTGAAAGAAAAGCGCGCGCGCCAGCCGCTGAACGGGATTATTCTGACACTCGATTTACCCGATCTGCTTACCGCAGACAAACGCCGCCGCGAGCATCTGTTACAGACGCTGCGCAGCCGCTTGCAGGATATACGCCAGCATCTTCACTGCCAGTTACCGGTTTACGTGGTACTCACCCGGCTTGATTTATTGCAGGGTTTTGCCGCCCTGTTCCAGTCACTGAACAGACAGGATCGCGATGCGATTCTGGGCGTCACGTTCACCCGCCGCGCCCATGAAAATGATGACTGGCGAACAGAGTTGAATGCTTTCTGGCAGACATGGGTGGATCGAATGAATCTGGCGTTGCCGGATCTGATGGTCGCTCAGACTCACACCCGCACGTCTTTATTCAGTTTTTCCCGCCAGATGCAGGGAAGCCGTGAACCGCTGGTGTCACTGCTTGAGGGTCTGCTTGATGGCGAAAATATGAACGTGATGCTGCGTGGTGTCTATCTCACCTCTTCGCTTCAGCGTGGGCAGATGGATGATATATTCACCCAGTCTGCCGCCCGCCAGTACCGGCTGGGCAATAACCCACTGGCGTCCTGGCCCCTGGTGGACACCGCGCCTTATTTCACCCGCAGCCTGTTCCCGCAGGCATTACTCGCAGAGCCTAATCTGGCAACAGAGAGCCGCGCCTGGCTGATACGTTCCCGTCGCCGCCTGACAGTTTTCTCTGCCACAGGCGGCGTGGCAGCACTTCTGCTCATCACCGGCTGGCATCACTATTACAACGGTAACTATCAGTCCGGCATCACCGTGCTTAAGCAGGCCAAAGCCTTTATGGACGTGCCGCCTCCGCAGGGGGAAGATGACTTTGGCAACCTGCAACTGCCGCTTCTGAACCCGGTACGCGATGCCACACTGGCCTATGGCGACTGGGGCGACCGCAGCCGTCTGGCCGATATGGGACTGTACCAGGGACGACGTATCGGGCCTTATGTGGAACAGACCTATCTGCAACTGCTGGAGCAACGTTACCTGCCCTCGCTGTTTAACGGGCTGGTCAAAGCGATGAACGCCGCGTCGCCGGAGAGTGAAGAAAAACTCGCGGTGCTGCGCGTAATGCGAATGCTGGAGGACAAAAGCGGACGTAACAATGAGGTGGTGAAGCAGTATATGGCAAAACGCTGGAGCGAAAAATTCCACGGCCAGCGCGATATCCAGGCACAACTGATGTCCCATCTTGACTACGCGCTGGCTCATACTGACTGGCATGCAGAGCGTCAGGCGGGCGACGGTGACGCCATCAGCCGCTGGACGCCATATGACAAGCCCGTGGTATCAGCACAGAAAGAACTGAGCAAACTGCCTGTCTACCAGCGGGTTTACCAGAGCCTGAAAACGCGGGCGCTGGGCGTTCTTCCTGCCGACCTCAATCTGCGTGACCAGGTAGGGCCAACCTTTGACCAGGTGTTTACATCTGCCGATGACAACAAACTGGTTGTTCCACAGTTTCTTACCCGTTACGGCCTGCAAAGCTATTTTGTAAAACAGCGCGATGAACTGGTTGAACTGACGGCGATGGATTCCTGGGTACTTAACCTTACCCGCAGCGTGAAATACAGTGACGCCGACCGCGCGGAAATCCAGCGCCAGTTGACCGAGCAGTATATCAGCGACTACACCGCCACCTGGCGGGCCGGGATGGACAATCTGAATATCCGCAATTTTGAGTCCATCGGACAACTGACCGGGGCGCTGGAGCAGGTTATCAGCGGCGACCAGCCTTTGCAGCGGGCGCTGACCGTCCTGCGTGACAACACACAGCCAGGCGTCTTTTCTGAAAAACTCTCTGCCAAAGAACGGGAGGAAGCCCTGGCAGAGCCGGATTACCAGTTACTCACCCGCCTCGGGCATGAATTCGCCCCGGAAAACAGTACCCTGGCAGTACAGAAAGACAAAGAAAGCACGATGCAGGCCGTGTATCAGCAACTCACCGAGTTGCACCGCTACCTGCTGGCAATCCAGAACGCGCCTGTACCAGGGAAATCGGCGCTGAAAGCCGTGCAGTTACGGCTTGATCAGAACAGCAGCGATCCGATATTCGCCACCCGCCAGATGGCAAAAACGCTGCCTGCTCCGCTCAACCGCTGGGTTGGCAGACTGACTGACCAGGCCTGGCATGTGGTGATGGTGGAGGCTGTTCATTATATGGAAGTGGACTGGCGCGACAGCGTGGTGAAACCGTTTAACGAGCAACTGGCAAATAACTATCCGTTTAATCCGCGTTCTGCACAGGATGCCTCACTGGATGCCTTCGAACGCTTCTTTAAACCGGATGGCATACTGGATACCTTCTACCAGCAGAACCTGAAGCTGTTTATCGATAATGACCTGAGTCTGGAGGATGGCGATAACAACGTCATTATTCGCGAAGATATTATTGCGCAACTGGAAACTGCGCAGAAAATCCGTGACATCTTCTTCAGCAAACAGAACGGTCTGGGAACATCCTTTGCCGTGGAAACGGTATCGCTTTCAGGCAATAAACGCCGCAGTGTACTGAACCTTGACGGTCAGTTAGTCGATTACAGCCAGGGCCGTAACTATACCGCCCATCTGGTCTGGCCTAACAACATGCGCGAAGGCAACGAAAGTAAGCTGACGCTCATCGGCACCAGCGGCAACGCGCCGCGCAGTATCAGCTTCAGCGGGCCGTGGGCGCAGTTCCGCCTGTTCGGGGCCGGACAACTGACCGGAGTACAGGATGGCAACTTTACCGTGCGCTTTAGCGTGGACGGTGGCGCGATGACCTACCGTGTGCATACCGACACGGAAGATAACCCGTTCAGCGGTGGGTTGTTCAGCCAGTTTGGTCTGTCAGACACACTGTACTGAGGAGGCAGGGATGAATAGTAACGTACTGACACAAACTATCGTTACCGGCAGTGACCCGCGCGGGCTGCCGGAATTCAGCGCCATCCGCGAGGAAATAAACAAAGCCAGCCACCCGTCACAGCCTGAGCTGAACTGGAAACTGGTGGAGTCGCTGGCGCTGGCGATTTTTAAAGCCAACGGTGTGGATTTACACACCGCCACCTACTATACGCTTGCCCGGACACGGACACAGGGACTGGCGGGATTCTGCGAAGGTGCGGAACTGCTGGCGGCAATGGTAAGCCACGACTGGGATAAGTTCTGGCCGCAGGGCGGCCCGGCGCGTACTGAAATGCTGGACTGGTTTAACTCCCGAACCGGCAATATTCTGCGTCAGCAAATCTCCTTTGCGGAATCCGACCTACCACTGATCTACCGCACAGAGCGGGCATTGCAGCTTATCTGCGATAAGCTCCAGCAGGTGGAACTGAAGCGCGTTCCGCGCGTGGAGAATCTGCTCTATTTTATGCAGAACACGCGTAAACGGCTTGAACCCCAGCTGAAGAGTAACACTGAGAACGCCGCACAGACCACGGTCAGAACGCTGATTTATGCCCCGGAAACACAGGCATCTTCCACACCAGAAGCGGTAGTGCCTCCCCTGCCCGGCCTGCCTGAGATGAAAGTGGAAGTGCGCAGTCTGACAGAGAATCCCCCACAGGCCAGTGTGATAAAGCAAGGCAGTACGGTAAGAGGGTTTATCGCAGGGATCGCCTGTTCAGTGGCTGTCGCCTCAGCATTGTGGTGGTGGCAGGTCTATCCGGTGCAGCAGCAACTGTTACAGGTTAACGACACCGCTCAGGGCGCAGCAACGGTGTGGATGGCCTCACCTGAACTCGAAAACTATGAGCGCAGGCTGCAACAACTTCTTGATACCTCCCCGGTACAGCCGCTGGAAACCGGGATGCAGATGATGCGTGTTGCCGACAGTCGCTGGCCGGAAAGCCTGCAACAGCAACAGGCCTCGACACAATGGAATGAGGCACTCAAAACCCGCGCACAGAGTAGCCCGCAGTTGCGTGGCTGGTTGCAGACCCGCCAGGACTTACATGCTTTTGCAGATCTAGTGATGCAGCGCGAGAAAGAGGGACTAACCCTTTCCTATATCAAAAATGTCATCTGGCAGGCGGAGCGGGGACTGGGGCAGGAAACACCCGTTGAGTCTCTGTTGACGCAGTACCATGATGCCCGTGCGCAGAAGCAGAATACAGATGCGCTGGAAAAACAAATTAATGAGCGACTCGAAGGCGTGTTAAGCCGCTGGCTGCTGCTGAAGAATAACGTCATGCCAGAGGCGGCAACCGGTACCACGGCCGAAAAATAATTATTTAATTAAAGGAGATTATCATGGCAAATATAAGTTATTTATCTTTGAGTGGAGAGACACAAGGGCTAATTTCAGCAGGTTGCTCAACGCTTGATTCTGTCGGAAACAAAGCGCAGCCAGAACATAAAGATCAGATCATGGTTTATGCGTTAATGCATTCCATCTCAAGAAGTCAAAATGTCAATCATCATGAATTAATTATCACCAAACCGGTTGATAAATCCTCACCATTGCTGGCAAAAGCACTTAGTGACAATGAAAAAATGGCAATATGTGAATTTATACTCTACCGAACCAGTAAAGCGGGTATTTACCAGCCTTATTATAAAATAAATCTGTCAAAAGCCCGAATATCAAGTATTGATTTTGTCACACCGCATGCTGTCCTGGAAAAAGAACTGGAACCACAGGAGAGAATTGCCTTTATTTATGAAGATATTTCCTGGGAGCATACGTTAGCCGGTACGAATGCAATGAGTAAATGGCAGGATCGTGTACAGTAACTTACTGTAATAACATAATAAATTACTATTGCGGAGAGATAAAATGGCTGGTTTAAGGAATAACAACAACACACAGAATGCACAGTGGGCTGATTATGTGGGTGACATTCTTCGGGGGGCTCAGCCGATAAACCAGCTAGTACCTCAGCACCCTTATCTTAACGACGTCCCACTCATTGATGAGTTAAGGCATCAGAACACTCATCATGTTATTCCCTTGACACTTGATGTTGCAAAAAAATACTCAGCCCAATAACATCATTTGATTACATTCATTTTATCACTACACATCCTTCAGGTATAAAAGATACACTCGCCTGGTTAGTTAACGCGGGTAAATTAATGACTGAGTTTGATGACAATGGGAAAATTATATTTAACCTTAATGCCTTAAAGTATACAAAAGCAAGTTACTTTGAAATACTTGGAGAGAAATATATAAAAATCACAACATCCAGCCCCTGGCTTTTAGAAAAGCTCGGTAAATATATTTTCTCTTCACGAGCGCCTCAAGTTCTGGAACTCGCTATTGGCTGGCGAGGAGCTTTATCTGAATCAATAAAAGGAGTTAAGTTCTGTATCTGGTTTTCAGTAGCCTGGAGAACCATAGAATTTATTATGAGTTCAGAGCGAGATCTGGTTAATTTTCTTGGCGATTTTTCAATGGATGTGGCCAAAGCAGTTATAGCCGGTGGTGTTGCAACCGCTATTGGAAGTCTGGCTTCTTTTGCCTGTGTTAGCTTTGGCTTTCCAGTAATTCTTGTCGGAGGAGCAATTTTACTGACAGGGATAGTGTGTACAGTTGTTTTAAATGAAATCGATGCTCAATGCCATTTATCAGAAAAATTAAAATATGCAATTAGAGATGGACTAAAACGGCAACAGGAACTTGATAAATGGAAAAGGGAAAACATGACTCCATTTATGTATGTTCTTAACACTCCACCCGTGATATGAGGATTAACCATGCGTTTACATGTTAAATTAAAAGAGTTTCTTTCGATGTTTTTTATGGCCATATTATTTTTCCCTGCATTCAATGCTTCTTTGTTTTTTACCGGAGTTAAACCTCTATATTCAATAATAAAATGCTCCACGGAAATATTTTATGATTGGAGAATGTTGATTCTGTGCTTCGGTTTCATGTCGTTTTCCTTTTTAAATATTCATGTAATTTTACTTACGATAATAAAATCATTCTTAATCAAAAAAACGAAGGTAGTCAATTTCGCCACAGACATAACAATACAGCTAACTCTTATATTTTTACTAATAGCTATCGTAATAGCACCTTTAATAGCTCCTTTTGTCACAGGATATGTCAATACTAATTATCACCCCTGCGGTAATAATACGGGAATTTTCCCAGGAGCAATCTATATTAAAAATGGCATGAAATGTAATAATGGATATATTTCTCGCAAGGAAGATTCAGCAGTTAAATAATTAAATATTCTAAAACAAACAGTTTTTAACTCCGGATTCCATGTCCTTTCTTGCACTGTCTTTGTCAAGAAAAATTTCTTATGCAAAGAATTTTGTATTATTGCCGCCAGAAATTCCTGGCGGCAGATATAATTTATTATTGATAGCGGTTAACCAAATCTTTTACCATCGCTTTATAGGTCTTTTGCTTAAGTTGCATGATTTGCTGCTCTGTCATATCAGTCGTACTGGCTTCATTCTTGTCGGGCAATGGTGGAAGCACTTTATATTCATAATTCACCGGCGACCAGGTAGCCCACTCACCTGTTGCCACATCCACCAGCGTGAAACGTACCAGGTAGCGCAGGGAGATAGCGTCAGTGAGTTTGTCATTTTTATAGTCGGACCATACTGTTGATTTCAGCGCAGAGTCATATTTTCCTGTCTGCAACATATCCTGGTAAACAATAATCGCTTTCTGATGTCCTTTTGCAGCCACAAAACGCAGTGCCTGCATCCAGTTCATATTCTCAGCACTGGCAACATCCTCGTTCTCATTTTTATCTTTGTTTTTGTTACAAGTCAGAGGCTTTTGCCTGTCCGGGATACCAGAGAATGTGGAAACAGTATAATATTTTCGCATCTCCTCCTGCATAATGGTTTCCGGTGCGCGGTTGCCGGATTGAACAAGTATTACAGGAGAATTAAGGGGAACGCGGAACTCATCTCCATCAAGCGCAGCTTGAATATCCTCTTCGGATACGGCCAGAGTGGTTTCATTACCGAATAAATCTTTGTCTGTCAGTTGCTGGGGAGTGTTTTTATTAATATTACTTTGTGTGACTTGAGCTTTTTTCTTCTTTTCATCAATAGAAGATTCAGAGGCACATCCTGCAAGCAGCGAGAATAACACACATATGCAACAAAGCTTTTTTGAATTCATAATTGGACACTCCCTCGCCTGTCATAATGATTAGAATATTTAGCATTGATAACGGACTCTAATTATATACCTCACTTAAATAATAACAAACAAAATCAATTTGAAATATACATTCATTTAATCAATATAAATTTATTCTCTAGAAATATATTTAAGCTGAATGGTTCGATATCATTATTGAATTTTAATGAATGAGACAACAAGCGAGAATCACGCACCTACGCCAGAGTAAAATCATTGAACAGAGAAATGGTGGAATTCAAATACAAAAAAACCGCAAAATTAAAAATCTTGCGGCTCTCTGAACTCATTTTCATGAGTGAATAGTGGCGGAACGGACGGGACTCGAACCCGCGACCCCCTGCGTGACAGGCAGGTATTCTAACCGACTGAACTACCGCTCCGCGTTGTGTTCCGTTGGGAACGAGGCGAATATTACGGATTGCCTCACCCTTCGTCAACGGTTTTTCTCATCTTTTGAATCGTTTGCTGCAAAAATCGCCCAAGTCGCTATTTTTAGCGCCTTTTACAGGTATTTATGCCCGCCAGAGGCAGCTTCCGCCTTTCTTCTGCACCAGATCGAGACGGGCTTCATGTGCTGCAAGCTCTTCATCTGTCGCAAAAACAACGCGTAACTTACTTGCCTGACGCACAATGCGCTGAATTGTTGTTTCACCTTGTTGCTGTTGTGTCTCTCCTTCCATCGCAAAAGCCATCGACGTTTGCCCACCAGTCATCGCCAGATAAACTTCCGCAAGGATCTGGGCATCGAGTAATGCCCCGTGCAGCGTTCGTTTACTGTTATCTATTTCGTAGCGGGCACATAACGCATCGAGGCTGTTGCGCTTACCGGGAAACATTTTCCTCGCCACCGCAAGGCTATCGGTGACCTTACAGAAGGTATTGGTCTTCGGAATATCGCGCTTAAGCAACGAAAACTCGTAGTCCATAAAGCCGATATCGAACGCTGCGTTATGGATCACCAGCTCCGCGCCGCGGATATAGTCCATGAACTCATCGGCTACCTCGGCAAACGTGGGCTTATCGAGCAAAAATTCATCGGCAATACCATGTACGCCAAAGGCTTCCGGATCCACCAGCCGATCGGGTTTGAGATAAACATGGAAGTTATTGCCCGTCAGGCGACGGTTCACCACTTCAACGGCACCAATCTCAATGATCTTGTGGCCTTCATAGTGCGCACCAATCTGGTTCATACCGGTGGTTTCGGTATCGAGAACGATCTGGCGTGTAATTGCAGTGCTCATAGCGGTCATTTATGTCAGACTTATCGTTTTACAGTTCGATTCAATTACAGGAAGTCTACCAGAGATGCTTAAACAGGTAGAAATTTTCACCGAT
>OFCH01000442.1_pt1 | contig 14165 bp, 12 predicted proteins | sample 1520771 | NCBI WGS metagenome assembly OFCH01 (sample SAMEA2699034, study PRJEB24076) | metagenome | biome: Human gut stool | place: Spain | collected 2012-10-23 | reverse complement strand
GTCATGCATTGCATGACGCGCATCTCGCAGCAAGAATGCAGAGGCATTCTTGAATCGATAAAAGACATCATATAGAGAAGGAATTATAAAGATGGAAATTACAGTACAAGAGTTAAGAAATCTGAATCAAAACAGTTATCAGATTATTGATATGCGGGATGAGACTGAGATATCGCACGGGAGTATTCCGAATGCGGTTCATATGTCGGCAGAAGAGATAGAAAAAGTGATAGAGAATCAGACAGAAGGAGTATTCTCAAGAGAAAAAAAACTTGTAATATGCTGTGCGCGAGGACGTGTTAGTGTCGATGTAGCAGAAGCATTGTGTGAATCTGGATATGATGCGGTAAGTCTTCAAGGAGGTTACATTTCATGGTTGCTCGATACGATGAAGCAGCAGGAGGCAGATGAAATCTGCGCAGATGTGGAGCAGAGTATCCGGAAGAAATTTCATAAACCAATCTGGAGCAAATTCACAAAAGCAATCAATCAGTACGAATTGGTAAAAGAGGGAGATCGAATCGCAGTTTGTATTTCTGGTGGTAAGGATTCCATGCTAATGGCAAAGTTGTTTCAGGAATTGAAGAGACATAATAAGTTTCAGTTTGATGTAAAATTTCTTGTTATGGATCCGGGATATAGCCCTGCAAACAGACAGGTTATCGAGGAAAACGCAAGAAAGCTGAAAGTGCCGATCACGGTGTTTGAGTCAGATATTTTTGATTCTGTATACAATATAGAAAAATCACCATGTTATTTGTGTGCGCGAATGAGAAGAGGACATTTGTACAGTTATGCAAAAGAATTAGGATGCAATAAAATTGCTCTGGGTCATCATTACGACGATGTTATTGAGACAATTTTGATGGGAATGTTGTACGGAGCACAGGTTCAGACGATGATGCCAAAGCTTCACAGTACAAATTTTGAAGGAATGGAATTGATTCGTCCATTATATCTGGTTCGAGAGGATAGTATTAAAGCGTGGAGAGATTACAATAATTTGCATTTTATTCAGTGCGCCTGCAAATTTACGGATACATGTACAACATGTAATAACGAAGAAAATCAGTCAAAAAGAATGGAAATCAAGGCACTTATCCAGGAATTGAAAAAGACAAACAAATATGTTGAAGGAAATATTTTTAAAAGTGTCGAGAATGTGAATTTAAGTACGATCGTGGCATATAAAGAGCGTGGAGTGAAGCATCATTTCTTAGATACATATGATGAAGAGTAGAATAAAAACTAAGTAATCAAAGAGTTATAAAAAAAGAGACGCAGCCGTTATCGAAAACGGATATGCGTCTCTTTTCTTCATACAAATATGAAGGCTTAGATTTGGTTTAAAAAATTAATATTGTGTTAAAAAAGTTATTTAAGCTTTTGGCATCTCCCAGGCATTATGGTCTGTATGAAGAAGCATGTGTGATTTGTGAGATAATGGTTTCTCCATATAGTCAGCATACAGCTTCAATACATCCGGATTCTCATGAGAGAAACGAAGTGGTGCATTGGCATCCAGGAAGTAGAGATTTTCACCACGTTCATGGGCAAGTTCTTCTCCGTCATGGATTGGCTGACCGCCACCTCCAACGCATCCGCCAGGACAGGCCATAACTTCTACGAAGTCATAGTGTACTTCACCGTGTTCGATTGCTTCGAGTAATTTACGTGTATTACCGAGTCCGCTGACAACAGCAGCTTTTACAGTTGCACTGCCAAGCTGTACTTCAGCCTCTATAACACCTGTTTCAAAAGATGGGCTTCGTACAATTTTAAATGCATCCGGCTCTGGGTTTTTGCCTGTTACAAGATAGTGGGCAGAACGAAGAGCTGCCTCCATAACACCTCCGGTTGCACCGAAGATTACACCGGCACCGCTTCCTTCTTTCATAAGTGGGTCGCATTCACGGTCTACTAATGTAGAAGGTGAAATGTGTGAAGAGCGAATCATACGTGTAAGTTCGCGGGTTGTAAGAACCGCATCAATATCATTTCCGGCATATTCTTTATAGAACAGTTCCATGTTTCGTTCGCCTTTTTTAGCAACGCAAGGCATGATGGAAAGTGTGTAAATATTTTCTGGTTTTACGCCAATTGATTCAGCAAAATAAGTTTTCATGACTGCACCAAACATCTGCTGTGGAGATTTTGCAGTTGATAACTGTGAAACCAGATGAGGGTATTGCGATTTGATAAATCGAACCCATCCAGGGCAGCAGGATGTAAACATTGGACGTAATTTTAATTCGCCTTTTGTAAATCTCTGCAGGAATTCATTTCCTTCTTCCATAATGGTCAGGTCAGCAGAGAATGTTGTATCAAATACATAATCTACACCAAGACGTTTGAGGGAATCCATGATTTTGCCTACAGTTGCCTCTTCACGAGATAATCCGAGAGCTTCACCCCATGCGGCACGTACAGCAGGAGCAACCTGTGCCACAACTACCTTATTTGGATCGGCAATGGCACGAAATACTTTTTCTGTATCGTCTCTTTCATGAAGTGCACCAACAGGGCAATGGGTAATGCACTGTCCACAAAGTGAACAAGATACATCAGAAATCTTTTTGTTTTCTCTTACGTTTACGGTTGTTCTAGAACCGGTACTTGTCACATCCCAGATATGTAAATCCTGAATTTTATCACAAATCTGGATGCAGCGCATACATTTAATACATTTTTTGGAATCGCGGATAAAAGGAAAATCCTTATCCCATGGAAAATCTTCCAGTCTTTGTTTATATGGAATATCAAGTATATTCAAATCATTTGCGATTTTCTGTAATGTACAGTTTCCACTTCTGACACAAGTTGCACACTGGCAGTCATGCTGAGATAAGATAAGCTGTACCGTTTTTTTGCGGGCATCACGAACCTTAGGACTGTTTGTGTAAATAACCATGCCTTCTATCGCAACGTTATTGCAGGAGGTCATAAGACGATCCATCCCTTCACGTTCGACAACGCAGACACGACAGGCTGCGATATCGTTAATGCCTTTTAAATAGCAAAGTTTTGGAATCTGGATGCCGATGGATGCAGCCGCTTCCATAATGGTTGTACCTTCCGGTACGGAGATTTTTTGATTATCAATCGTAATATTTACCATAATGTTTCTCGACCTCCTTTGAAGCTTCCATAACCGAAGTGATCACAGCGCAGACAACGTTCGGCTTCTTGATCTGCCTCGGCTTTGGACATGCAATTTTCAACACCATCAAAGTCGCAGACGCGTTCACCTGCTTCGCGTTCCGTTAAGTTTACTCTTCCGCAAGGTTTACGATCGGAAAGTTCTGGTTCTGGAATCTCAACATCACAGCTGATGATATGATGATATCCAAGATATTCATCAATGTTTGCTGCGACTACTTTAGCAGCTGCAATTGCCTTGATTACAGTTGCAGGACCGGATGCACAGTCTCCACCGGCAAATACGCCAGGAATATTATCAAATCCACCGGATGTTGCAGTCTGGATTTTACCGCGCTGAACAGGTACACCGGCTTCTTCAAAATGCTGAAATTCGATATCTTGTCCGATGGCAACGATCAGTGTCTGACAAGGAATAAATACATCTTCTTCTCCTGTCGGTCGTACACTTGCGCGTCCGTCTTTGATCTTGCTGATCATTTGCGGAGTAACATAAATACCGGTTACATGATTATTGTCATCTACCTGAATTTTGGATGGAGCCATCAAAGTCTGTACCTCAATTCCTTCAGCGATAGCCCCTTCAATTTCAGCCGCAAGAGCTGTCATATCAGCTGTACGACGACGATATACAATACTTACCTTTTTGGCACCGAGACGTTTTGCAGTGCGGACTGCGTCCATAGATACATTACCGCCACCGATAACAGCAACTTCCTGTCCCTCAAGATTTGCAGGTGTTCCTTCGCCGACATCACGGAGAAAACGAACTGCGGAGAGGACACCGTCTGCATTCTCACCTTCGATACCAAGTTTTTTATCTGTACTAGCTCCGATTGCAATCAGGACAGCGTCATAATCTTCACGAAGACTTTGAATAGTCATATCTTTACCGATTCGTTTACCATATTCAACTTCGACACCTGTTTTTAAGATTGCATTAATATCATCATCCAGACGGTCTTTAGGAAGACGATAATTAGGGATACCATAGCGAAGCATACCACCTAATTTTGGAAGCATCTCAAATACATGTGTCTGATGTCCCATTAACTGCAGAAAATATGCAGCACTTAGTCCGACAGGACCTCCTCCTACAACAGCAATTCGTTTACCTGTAGATGGTGAACAGACCGGAGGTGGAACTTCGCCGGCAAAATCAGCTGCCACACGTTTGAGACCGCGGATATTGACAGCATCGTCAACAATATTACGGCGGCAACGTGCTTCACAAGGATGCTCGCAGATAAAACCGCAGGTTGTAGGGAATGGGTTATCCTTTCTGATTAAGCGGATAGCATCTGCGTAACGACCTGCTTTTACAAGTGCGATATAACCAGGAATGTCAACATGTGCAGGACAAAGCGATACACAAGGAACCGGCTGAGTATACTGGCATGTACATCTTCCCTGACGAATATGCTCTTCATAATCTTCACGACAGCCTAATAAACTTTTGTAGACCATATGAGCAGCTTCGTATCCAATCGGACAGTCAGAACTTTCCATAATAGAAGTAGCAAGCTCCATCATTTCATCTAATGTCTGCATGGTAGCTTCGCCATTTAAAACATCTGTCAAAAGGTTTTTTAATTGCCAGAGACCGACACGGCAAGGGACACATTTTCCACAGGATTGTGTATGACACATTTCAAGAAAGGCACGGGTCATATCTACAGGACAAAGTCCCGGAGGGCTGGATTCGATTCGACGTTCCAGATCACGATAGAGTCCTTCAACAACGACCTGAGCCCGGATAGGGGTAGGGATTTCCAATCTACTCATATCAAATTCTCCTTTTCATAAATTAAATTGCAAATGTATATACGCATAATATGTAACACGTAAACTTGATTAAGTTTATTTTATGCGATAAACTAAAAAAAAGCAAGAAAAAATGCACAAAAATCTAAAAAATAGTTTGTTAAAATTTATGCAATATAACGATAAAAATTTAACGTTGTGTTTTTCACAAGGTCAGTTTATACGAACTTAAAAGAGAGAGGAAAAAGGAATTGTCTTTTATGGTAAATGCTTTATAATAGGAAACAACATAAGCGATAACATGGAGGGAGTAGCAGATGGAAGAGTATATTTTAAGTTGTTGTTCTACGGCAGATATGCCAAAAGAAATTTTTGAAGAACGAAAGATATCATATGTTTGTTTTCATTATTTTATGGATGGAGTAGAGTATCCGGATGATCTTGGACAGTCTATGCCATTCCAGCAGTTTTATAAAAAGATGCAGGATGGTGCTGATACCAAGACATCACAGATCAACGTAGGCGAGTTTGTTGAATATTTTCGACCATTTCTTGAAGATGGAAAAGATATTTTACATGTGACATTGTCATCAGGAATTTCAGGGGTTTTGAATTCAGCACGCACAGCGAAAGAGATGTTGGAAGAAGAATATCCGGACCGAAAGATTTATATTATTGATTCGCTTGCAGCATCTTCTGGATATGGACTATTGATGGATAAGCTGGCAGATTTGCGAGATGAAGGAAAATCCATTGATGAGGTTGCTTCATGGGCTGAAGAACATAAGCTGGAAGTACATCATTGGTTTTTCACAACAGACCTTACATTTTTTATTAAAGGGGGAAGAATATCTAAGATTTCGGGATGGTTTGGAACAGCGTTAGATATTTGTCCACTATTAAATGTAAGCAATGAGGGAAAATTAATTCCAAGATTTAAGATACGTGGAAAGAAAAAAGTCTGCAAAGAAATAGTGAAGAAGATGGAGCAATTTGCCGTTAATGGTTTAGAATATGCAGACAAATGCTTTATGTCCCAGTCAGCATGTTATGAAGATGCAAGAAAAGTTGCAGATATGATAGAAGAGCGTTTTCCGAATCTGAAAGGAAATGTTATGATCAATGACATTGGGACCACGATTGGAAGTCATACAGGCCCTGGAACTGTTGCATTGTTTTTCTGGGGAACAAAACGAGAAAATTAAGAGAGAAGTGTAGAGAAATGAAACATTCGAAACAAATGTCGGAATCCATTCGACTGGGAATTGTGCTTGCAGTTGCAGGAGGATTTATGGATGCATATTCCTATATGTGCAGGGACGAAGTGTTTGCAAATGCACAGACAGGGAATATGCTTTTACTTGGAATTCATTTATCACAGAAAGAATGGGGACTGGCGGCACATTATTTCTTCCCGGTGATGGCATTTGCAATCGGAATTGCGCTGGCTGAAGTGATTCGTTATAAGAGTAATGAAGAAGGTTTGTTTCACTGGAGGCAATTTTCTGTATTAGTGGAAGCTATTGTACTTATGGGTGTAAGCTTTATTTCACAAGATATGAATACGCTGGCGAACAGTCTTACATCTTTTGCATGCGGAATTCAAGTAGAAAGTTTTCGTAAGATTCATGGAAATGGGATTGCGACAACAATGTGTATTGGCAATTTGCGAAGTGCAACACAGAATCTGACGGATTTTTTAAGAACCAAAAAAAGCAGTTGTTTGCAAAAAAGTCTTTTGTATTATGGCGTGATTTTATGCTTTGTGATGGGTGCTATCATTGGAAATAAGTTCGTAATCCTAATGCAAGAAAGAGCTATTTTAATTTGTTCAGCTCTTTTGTTTGTTGCATTTATCATGATGTTTGTAGATCGCGAAAAACAGGAGCATGAGAAAAAAATATAGTTAAATGATAGCAAAGTTATTGGTTGACGAAAATATAACAAATTAGGTAAAATATAATTCAAGTCGAGCAGCCGCGAGACTTGGCGCGTGATTCTGGTCAGCGTAAGCTGACACATTCTTTACAGAATCACTGCGCATCCTCGCGGAGCGTTTATCTCAGTCGGAGATTGGACTCCCACTGAGACAAATTTGCTGTTACTCACCACCTGAAAGAGGTGGGAGTCTTCTCGACTGAGATAAAAATAAGAAAGGAAACTGAAAGAGATTCAGCGAGGTAAAGGCATGAAAAAATATGGATTTGGTGTAGATGTAGGGGGAACTACTTGTAAAATTGGTCTGTTTGATATGAGCGGTGTAATTCTTGAAAAATGGGAGATCAAAACAAATACAGAGAATAACGGAGCATCTATTTTGGATGATGTTGCAGCATCTGTACTCGGTAAGATGGAAGAAAAGAATATTGATAAAGAAGATGTTCAGGGAATCGGACTTGGCGTGCCTGGACCGGTTGACAATGAAGGTGTAGTACATAAATGCGTAAATCTTGGCTGGGATGTTGTAAATGTTGAGAAAGAACTGGAAGAGAAGACAGGGCTTCTTGTAAAGGCAGGAAATGATGCGAATGTAGCTGCACTCGGTGAGATGTGGCAAGGTGGCGGAAAAGGATATCAGAATGTTGTTATGGTCACCCTTGGAACAGGTGTTGGCGGCGGAATCATCGTCGGCGGTAAAATGATTGCAGGAGCTAATGGAGCCGGAGGAGAGCTTGGCCATATCCATATGGATGATGAGGAAACAGAATGCTGTGGTTGTGGAAGAAAAGGTTGTCTGGAACAGTATGCATCTGCTACAGGAATTGTACGCATGGCAAAGAAGAAGCTTCAGACTGAAACAAGAACAACAAAATTGACAGCTTTTGATCCATTAACAGCAAAAGATATTTTTGATGTAGCAAAAGAAGGAGATGAAGTAGCGTTAGAGCTGGTAGACAAGCTTTGTACAGTGCTTGGAACTGCTTTGGCAAATGTAGCCGGTGTAGTAGACCCAGAGGTTTTTGTAATCGGCGGAGGCGTTTCAAGAGCGGGAGACATTCTTATTGAAGGAATCCAAAAAAAATATTCTGAAATAGTATTCCAGGCATGTCGTGAGACAAAAGTGACACTTGCAATGATGCAGGTATGTATGGATGTGTTAAATTATTATTCTAAAATTATAAAGAATTTTAAATGATATAAGATAATAAAAATGGGGCTGTCGCTTTAACGAATGAATTTTCGTGAAGCGGCAGCTTCCTTTTTGCTGCTTTAAGGATAAAATCCATCAAAAAACGCTTTTCATTGTTACAGGCTATTATTAAAGACGCACTTTAATAAGCCATTTTTGATGGCTTGAAAAATTGTTTTGATAAGTCAAAATTTAGGCACTTTTTATCGAAAATAAATGTGTTCCGGTTCTTCCATTTTGAATCTTATTATGTAGTTTGTTTATGTTTCTTGCCATGGCAAGCAATGTACTCTCTGCAAGAACATTTGCATTTCCTTTGCTTAAATATCTGCGGAACTGCATATCCTGTTTTAAATCTCCAAAGGAGCCTTCCGCCTGTATACTTCGGTTTGTCCTGAAGAGAATCCCTTCTTCTGAGAATATCCGGTCTAAATCTTCTTTTCTATGTTTTAGAAATGTTTTTGAAACCTGAAGTGTCTTTGTCTGTTCTTCCAAAGGTGTTTTACAATTATTCCCTTTGATGCATTCGCTTTTGTAAGGGCATCCATTACAGTCCTCACATTTATAAATCGTTTTTTCGTTTACATATCCTGTTTTGCTTTTTGAGTGGCGGATATGATCTACTCCTAAATTTTTACCATTTCTGCAGGTATAGATATCTTTTTTCTCATCATACTCCATATTTTCTATCTTACCGATATCATTTTTATATTTACGGGTCTTGGAAATCTCATAGTTCGCAGGTTTTATATAAGAAAGCTGACCATTTGCTTCTAGAAACAGATAGTTTTCTTCACTTTCATATCCAGCATCTGCTGTTATGTTTTTATATTTGAATTTCAAATGCTCCTGTGCATCTTAAAAAAATGGTATCAGCGTTGTGGTATCAGTAGGCTGGGGACCTATGGTAAGCCATGTGATGTATTCAGAATCCACGCCATGCTGAAGATTATAAGCAGGCTTTAACTGTCCGTTTCCCATGGCATCCTCCTTCATTCGCATAAAAGTAGCATCATAATCTGTCTTTGAATAACTGTTGCGTTCCGCACAGATATGTATCTGCTGGTTATATTTTTTGAGCCGGTTTAAATAACTTTCAAGAGTTTCAATACTCTTTTGAAGCGGAGTTTTTCTTTTCCCAATCCCATGCACAAACACTATATTTTCAGTTTCTTTTAATGCATACAGTTTTTTTCGGAGCTTCTTTACATGCTTTATTTTTATCGTATTTCCATAAATGATTTTTATATCATAAAGCAACTCACACTCAGCTACAAAATCAGCAAGTTTCTGCAAAAGTTTTGCCTGATTTTTTGTTACTGCCTTCTTCCAGACGAAAGTGTACTTATTGGCACTGGCTTCAATTTTTGTACCATCAATAAAAATGGTCTCTCCGGAAATTTCTCCCATATCAAACAATGCATTAGACATTTCTGCAAGGATACGTTTAGAACAGGGTGCAAAATGGATACTTCTAAACCTTGCAAATGTAGCATGATCAGGAGCTGGGGAACCTTCTAGGAGAAACATAAAATTGATATCTCTTTTACAATTTAGTTCCATGGAACGAGAGGAGTAATCCCCGTTCATGTAAGAATAGAGCACAATCTTCAAAAGTGTTCTGGGCGATACGGAATTTATTCTTTCATAAGTAGAATATAGGTCAGTCAAATCCATAGCCTCCACAAACTGACTTAGTAATCGAACAGAATCATTATCCGGAATGATTGTTTCAAGATTTAACGGAAGTTTAAGTTGATATCCGTCTGAATTTTTCGTATAATCTTTTTGTAATAATTTAGTTAGTAGCATAACTTAATTTTACACCAACTGCTGGATTCTTTCGAGGTCTGGCAGTTATTTTTTGTACAATAAAAGAAGCTGCGCACTAATTACTTAGTGCGACAGCCCCATTTTCTATTGTATCAGTCAAAGCAAGTATCGATTATGGCAGAGATTACAATAACTGAATGCCATGCTCTCTTGCACATTGAAGGACTTCGTCAGGCCAGATAGAAGACTGGACTTCACCGATATGTGCTTTTCTTAAGTAATACATACAAATACGTGACTGTCCGATACCGCCACCGACAGTGTAAGGAAGTTCTTTGTTAAGAAGAGATTTCTGGAATGGAAGGTTGGCACGTTCCTCACAATCAGCAAGCTTAAGCTGGCGGGCAAGTGAATCTTCATCAACACGAATTCCCATAGAAGAAAGCTCTAATGCAATATCCAAAACCGGATAATAAACGATGATGTCACCATTTAAATCCCAGTCATCATAGTCAGGAGCACGTCCATCGTGTTTTTCTCCTGAAGCAAGTTCTTTACCAATCTGAGAGATAAATACCGCTTTTTTTGCTTTTGCGATCAGATATTCACGTTGTTTTGGTGTTTTGTCAGGATACATATCTTCTAATTCCTGAGAAGTTACAAAGAAAATATCATCAGGCAATAATGGCTCAATGTAATTATAACGTCTGGAAATATAGTTTTCTGTTTCTTTTAATGCACTGAATACTTTTCTTACTGTATATTCTAAAGTTTCTGTATTGCGTTCTTCTTTGGAAATGACTTTTTCCCAATCCCATTGATCGACATAAATAGAATGAATATTATCAGTATCCTCATCACGACGAATGGCACTCATGTCAGTGTAGAGTCCTTCTCCAGAATGAAAATTATAATGCTTTAATGCATATCGTTTCCATTTGGCCAGTGAATGAACGATTTCGGCAGGTGCATCGTCCTGCTCTTTGATACCGAAAGAAACAGGTCTTTCTACTCCATTTAAATTATCATTCAGTCCGGATTCCGGGCGGACAAATAATGGGGCGGAAACACGTGTCAAATGCAAGGATTTCGCAAGTGCACGTTCAAAATAGTCTTTTACTTCTTTGATAGCAACTTCTGTCTCGCGAATTGTAAGAGGAGACGAGTAGCCTTCAGGAATTGTTAAATGTTCCATACTTTAAACTCCTTTATCTATGATTATAAGAGACGATTAAAAATTCAACTCTTATGAAAGAATATACCTATTGTACTGATTCTTAAAAAAAAAGTCAATAAATGTGTTTCAAGTACATTTTATAAATAGCAAAGATGGTAATAGAAATCAAACAATATAAGACAGATAAATAAGAATAAAAACAATAAAAAACTGATAATTAAATAAAAATATAAAATAAAGCAGAAAATATATTGACAAAAGTGAAAATGAATGTTAATATAAAGTCAACAAAAAGAACTGAACGAATACAATTGAACAGACAAAAACATCTGAAAGAGTGATAAATAAATCTTATTAGCTAAGATAAAAGAAAAGTAAAAAATCATTGAAAGAGATGGAAAAAGGTCTTCTTCAAAAAATATTCAGTAAGTTCCACTTATGAAGGATTCTCGATATTGGGTGAGAAGAGATAGAGAAAGATCATAATGACGAGAAAGTTATGAGAGAAGTAAAATCTATTTCGAACGTGATTCTCATCAGAGAACGAATCGTAAGAATAGAAAAGAATAGGAGGTATAGACCACCAGCATATTAAATGAATAAAAAATTACATATAAAGTAAGGGCTGATATGAATCGGATGAATAATCGTATCGGCTCTTACTTTTTGCTTTTTTATACGATAGGAAATGCTTTTTGAGGTTTTTAAACAGAAAAAATTTTTTCGTGTACATCTTGTGAACTTCGTTTGATTTACTTGTATAACAATGTAAAAATTGATAAAATAAGAATAGTATCAAAAGAAAAAGATACAGAAACATACGGGGAACTATAAGTATAAAAGAGGAGAGATTAATATGGACATAAGTACAATAGCTGATCAAGTATATCAATTTCTTAAGGGTGTAAATTCAGATACAGTGAATCAGGTTGTAAGTGAAAACATGATGATTGCGCTGATTATTACAACTGTGATAGGTATATTTTTAAGTATGTTTGGTTTAAAACTGATTCGTTTGTGGAGTGCACTTCTTGGACTTGTTGCAGGTGCCGGAATTGGTTTTGCCGTGACAGAATTAGCAGGATTAGAACCGATGATTGTGGTAGGAGCAACCATTGTGGGCGGAATTGTATTAGCATTTTTGGCAGGATTTTTTTATCGTTTTGGAATATTTTTGCTGGCACTTCTGACAGGAACTTACATTGCAATCCTGTTCGTGAATCCACAGGATTGGATTTTCCTGGGTGTATGTCTGGCAATTGGCCTTGTCATCGCATTACTGGCATTGAAGTTTGTAGAACCAATCATGATTGTTGTGACAAGTATACTCGGTGGAGTGCTCGCAGGGGATGCAATTGCTACATTGGCGGAGTTTGATAATCCAATTTTCAGATACGGAATCATGGTACTGGTTGCAATTGTCGGTGGTATAATTCAATTCACACTGGAATCCGGTAAGCGTAAAAAGAAGAATTTGAAAAAAGCAGCTGAGATAAGAGAACAGAATTCTACAGAGAACGAGGTAGAAAAAGCAAGAGCTATGTTCGATGATGCCATTTTGTTAGATGACGAGCCGGACGATAAGTCAGATGATAAACCGGATGACAAGCCGAAGAAAGAACCTGACTTGAGTTATCTGGATGAAATCGATTTGGATGACGAAGAATATGAAGATGAAGAAGAAAGTGATTATGTTGACGGCTACAATCCAGACGATTATACAGATTTAGATGATCTGGAAGAAGATGATGATTTTATTATTATTACAGATGATGATAAGTAATACAACTGTACTGCATAGATAGCAGACAGTAAGAAAAGGCAAAGGGGATGCTTCATATGAAAATTGATATGCACTGCCATGTAAAAGAAGGCTCTGTTGACAGTAGAGTCAGCGTAGAAGAATATATTACGATCTTAAAAGAAAAAGGATTTCAGGGAATGGTCATAACAGACCATAACACGTATAACGGATATCGTTATTGGAAAGAACATATCAAAGGAAAACGACACACAGATTTTGTAGTGTTAAAAGGAATCGAGTATGATACGAGGGATGCAGGACATATTCTTGTGATAATGCCGGAAGGTGTGAAGATGAAGCTTCTGGAGCTTCGTGGAATGCCGGCACCGGTGCTGATTGATCTGGTACATCGTAATGGAGGTGTATTGGGACCGGCACATCCATGTGGTGAAAAGTATTTAAGCTTTACGAATACAAAACGTTTTTACAAGTCCCCGGAATTGATGAAACGATTTGATTTTGTCGAGGCATTTAATTGCTGTGAGTCTCCCGAGTCGAATGATGGTGCAATGAAGCTTGCGGAAAAATATGGAAAAGTGAAAGTGGGCGGAAGCGATTCCCATAAGACAGATTGTATTGGAAAAGCATATACTATTTTACCTGAGCCTGTAACGTGTGAAACAGAATTGATTTCTATGATTCACAAAAAGACAAAATTTCAGGTTGGTGGTACATTCTATACGAAGACAACAAAAGAAAAGATGGGAAAGATCAATAAGATTCTGGCATATTCATTTTGGGTCTATAATAAAAGTGGGGAGCTCTTAAGGAGGCATGGAAGGAATTCCAAGATGGAAGAGGAGAATCCGTTTGATCCGATTGATCCAATTGAATTATACTTGCAAGGCAAGGAATAATATTGATAAAAAAGATGACATGTTCTTGGAGCGTGTCATCTTTTTTGTCAAAAAGGGTCAGTGTTTTGGTTATGAGGAATTATTCGTCAGAAGCTGTTTTCTTACGATATGCTCCCGGAGTAGTGTGATATTTTCTTCGAAACAATCTATTAAAATAAGAAAGATTATCAAATCCGGAAAGGGATGCAACTGTAAGGATTGATTCATCGGAAGATACGAGCTGGCGTGCGGCAATGGTGAGTCGGTAATCATTCAAATATTCAATAAATCCCATTCCCATATGTGATTTGAAAAATTTCATAAAATGCGATTTGCTATAATGAGTTAAGTCAGCCATATCATCAATGGTAGTTGGTTCATCGTAATGTTCTTCTACATATTTTAAAATCATTTTCAATTTGTCCAGTGATTTTAAACGGGCACTTGAAATATTTTTTTTACTTATCTGGTTAGATATAAGAAGATACATGAGTTGAAAAAGTCTTCCTTTTACACCTAATT
>OFCH01000431.1_pt1 | contig 14367 bp, 10 predicted proteins | sample 1520771 | NCBI WGS metagenome assembly OFCH01 (sample SAMEA2699034, study PRJEB24076) | metagenome | biome: Human gut stool | place: Spain | collected 2012-10-23 | reverse complement strand
ACGTACTGACGGCATTAACTACCCCAGACTGGACGCCCGGCCGCTAAGGAGAATCGCGTAATGTCAGTAAATGACCCGCCATATTGCCGCTGTCAACGCTTGAGACATAGCGTGGGTTGAGGGGCGCGAGCGTGTGGGTGTCATACCAGTTAAAGAGGTGGCCGCGGAAGTGTTCCATTTTATCCAGCGAGTCGAGCGTCAGCGTCACGCGTTGCAAAACCTCACCCCCGGGCAGGTAGCCAAAATCCCAGGCGGTCAGGTTGGCCATCAGGGAGAGCCCGATATTGGTGGGGGAGGTGCGATGTGCGACGGTGGGCTGCGGTATTTCCTGATAATTATCCGGGGGAAGCCAGTTTTCTTTTGCCGTGGCAAAGGTCTCAAAGAAGGCCCAGATTTCGCGGCTCGTCTGACGCAGCAGCTGCTTCTGGTCCGCATTCAGTGATACCGTCCTACGCGCAGGCTGGCGGCTTAACCAGCGCATCATCAGCGGCGCCAGACACCACAGAATCGTGACGGGCAGGGCGATAGCCAGCAGCGGTGGGGTAAAATGATACGTCATCATCGTCAGGGCGACCCCGGTGACCACATTGAGCCACATCGCCCGATAAAAACGCAGCACCGAAAGGTTGGACTGCGGGCTGTCCGGCGCGTGGCTGGCCCACTGGATGAGATTGCGCTGACTGATAGCAAGACGCCAGAGCGTCACGGCAATGGCATAGCATGAATATCCGGCCTCGTGCGGCAGTATCACAAAATTGAGTGCAATACGGGAGAGCCGCTTCAGCGCTCCGGCGGCGACAAGCGGAAGATGTAGCCGCAACGGGCGACGAGAGGGTTTATGAAGAAGGTCGTGAAGAATACTCAGGGCTGCGGGCAATAACCACACCAGCGTCAGCGCGCCAAGCCAGTAGAGCGGATTGGGAACCCAGAGCAGGGAACAAAAAAGAAGTACCAGTAAAGAGGGGGCGACCAGGCTACGGCGTAAATTATCAAATAACTTCCACCAGGAGAGCGGGGATAACGGATTTTTATCCCGCGTTCCATCCGCTTTTCTGACGTACGGGCAGAGCCAGTTAAGCAGCTGCCAGTCGCCACGGATCCAGCGCATACGACGCGCAACGTCTGACAGATAGTTGTTTGGGTATTGTTCGTAGAGTAAAACTTCACTGAGTAGCCCGGACCGGGCATAGCACCCTTCGAGTAAGTCATGGCTGAGAACCAGATTTTCCGGGCAGGCGTTGGCTGTGGCCTGGACAAAGATATCGACGTCATAAATCCCTTTGCCAACGAACGACCCTTCGCCGAAGAGATCCTGATAGATGTCCGAAGACATCATTGAATAGGGATTATTACCCGGTACGCTGCTGCGCAGGGCAGCATAGCGCCCCTGTCCGTTGCGCGGCATCTCCTCTGCCAGTCCGGGCTGCAAAATACCATACCCTTTGACGACTCTCTGTCGCAGCGGATCATACACGGGCTGGTTCAGCGGGTGCGCCATGGTGGCCACCAGTTTATGTGCGGTGTCGCGCGGCAAAACCGTATCGCTGTCCAGGGTTATGACATATTTAATCGGGCCCGGCAGCTGGTGCGCGGGCAGCCCGGCGACACTGGAAAACTGTGTTGCCGGGTGGCGCAACCAGTTGTTCAACAATGCCAGTTTTCCCCGCTTACGTTCATGCCCCATCCAGGTTTCCTGCGCCGGAACCCATTCAGGCTGTCGGTGCAGAAGATAAAAGCGTGGGCGGCTGGCTGGATAACGTCGGTTAAGCGCCTCTGTTTCCGAGATGGCCTGCCTGAGCAGCAGGGCGTTTTCTGGCGGATTTTCAACTGTTGAATCAGCAAAATCGGTGAGAAGAGCGAAGCGGAGGTGTTCATTCTGATTGCCCAGCCAGCATACTTCGAGACTAGTGAGGAGCTGACTGATGCCTGCGTGGCTGGTCAGCATACAGGGGATCACGACCATCGTCGCACAGTCAGCGGGAATCCCCGCTGAAAAATCCATTCGTGGCAAAGGGCGGGGAATGCGAAAACGGGTGGTCGCTTCGCTTAGTAGATCGCTAATTAACTGGCTGACCGCCACAATAAGCGGTAAAGCCAAAAGTATCAGTATCCAGCCCATTCCCTGTTGCGCTGTGGCGTGCAGGATTCCGGCCGTAACGGCTGTCGTCAACAGGCTGAGACTGCCGAGCCATGATAACAAGGGGATTTTGTTGAAACTGTGGCGCAGCCGGATAAGTCCAGGGGTGTCAGCGCAGAGTTGCACTTCCAGCTGCTCGCGGCCTTCACCTGCCAGATAATAACCCACATGATATCCCGGCGTGGCGGGCGCGTTTTCCAGAGAAAGCGCCAGCACCCGGCTGGCAACCTCTGGCTCGCTGAACCGACTGTCTCTGGCCAGAATCTCGATGACATGCCGGTAATGATCCCGGGTATCAAAGTGCATCCGGGAATAGGTAGCGGCCGGGTCAAGACGCAATGTCTGTTCCACAACGCTGATCGTCTCGGCAAAATCGGCCCAGTTTGTTTCGCTCAGCAAACGTAAACCTGCGATGCTGTTGCTGACAGAAAGCTGGCTGGCGGCAAGCTGTTGATTGAAGCGGTGAATGAGAACCTCGGTCGTCACGCCCTGTTCAGCAAGGCGCTGGTCCACCCAGGTCAACGGCAGCGCCAGCGCATTGCCATGACCCTGCAGGCGGCGGACCAGTTCTGCGACAAACGCACTGCTGAGCGGCGGGCGGGCGCGCGCCATGTCGGCCACCACCATGATTAAATCGGCGGGCGTATTCTCCGCACATTCGAAAATCCGCGTGAGCCATGTGTCCGCCAGGCTGCGCTCTTGCTGCGCTTTTACTACTTCGATACTGACACGACGCAGGTTTTCGATCAGCGACAGACGCAGCATGCCCGGTAAAGCCCAGACCTCGCCTAACGTCAGCGGCGTCACCTGCTGATAGGCGGCAATATAGCTGGTGAGGCTGGCTACGTCCCAGCGTCCGTCTCCGTGGGCAATCGCTTCAGAGGCGATATCGTAAATGCGCGGGCACTGGTGGGGTGAAATCAGGGCGGGGAGACCTTTGCCAAAGCTTTTCGGCAAGTGCTGGCGGACAATACGAATTTGCTCCTCAATCAGGTAATAATTATCAAGAAGCCACTCGCCTGCGGGCATGATACTCGATTTTTTCCCGGCATTGAGCGCATAACAGTTATGGGTGATCACGGCCTCGTTGTCCCCAAGCCGCTTGAGAAGATAGTAAGGCAGTTTGTCCGGCGACAGCTTATGAGTATGCGCCAGTTTCTGGCCGTAACGTTCCATCTGGAGGGCCGAAAACAGTTCTGGCCGCAGACTATTTTCACCGGTCGGGTCGTTGGCCGGGAAGGGTTCCCGTCCAGGGATTTTCGTAAAGGGATGAGCGCGGCTAAACCATGCTCGGGGATTCATTTTCATAGCGTTGCTCTGATGCGACATTAACGCGCAGGAGCAGTTGCGAAATCAGTTCAGAAACGTTCTCTCAGGATGGGCGTGAGGCATCAGGGATTTAACAGCTGCCGGTCTTTATTCAGTATAGAACACGGGGTTTAAGTGGGTCGGTGTATGAAGCTGGCTAGCGTGTCGGGACAAAAATAGCCTTGCATCCAGGGCACAGCATGGCCTGTTTTAAGCGAATCTTAGAGGTGGACTGGGTTGATGATAAGCCACAGACGGGGCAGGTGATTGTGGAGGTCGAGGCACCCCCGATGAACTTCATTGCGTAATCGAGAAAAGACATGATGATTAACCTTTCAATGAATGTGTTTCAGTGTACCACGTATGGCTAAAATTTAATCTGTTTAATGTGCGGCCCTGCCCGGTATGGATGATTTCTGAAGCCGGCCTGGCTACCGCATTGTTTTTAATCTCCTGATTGCCGCCGGGCCGACAGCTCTCTCAGTCTGCCGTCGTCACAAGCAAAAAACATGACATCAGCCGTCGGACGCTGGCGCGGTGTGTGACGTTGTCACGTAAAGCGAGACGGGCCTGGCTGCAATATCAAGACCTGAAACGGCTAAATCTGGCGGCACATCAATACGTTGCGGAATCAATTAAAAAGAGATCGCGCTATTTATGGGTGAGATTAGGTGATAAAAGCGGGAGTGGGAGCAGGTTTTGGCGCGCTTAAATGGCGGCAAAGAGCCTGCAACAGGTCATGGGAAACAGGAGTAACCCATTGCTTTTACTGAGAATAGAGGCTTAACGGCAATTGTTTCTTATAAGTACGTAAAAGTTAATGAATTTTTCAGGAAAGGTCGTTATGTTGTCGGCATCACAGTTTTGTTAAGGGTTTAACATGCGCGATAAATACACTGGCCTGCAAATAGGTATCCACTGGCTGGTCTTTTTATTGGTGGTTGGCGCCTATGCCACCATGGAGCTTCGCGGTTTTTTCCCCCGCAGCGACCGTCCGCTCATTAATATGATTCACGTTTTCTGCGGGGTGGCCATTCTCGTGTTGATGGTTGCGCGCCTGCTGGTCCGACTGAAGTCCCCGGCGCCGCCGATTGTACCGAAACCGTCACCGATGATGACCGGTTTTGCCCATCTGGGGCATCTGATTATCTATCTGCTGTTTATCGCCCAGCCGATCGTTGGACTGGTGATGATGTATTACCGTGGCAATCCGTGGTTTGCCTTCGGCCTGACCATGCCGTTTGCGGCGCAAAGTCAGTTTGAGCTGGTGGATACGCTGAAGGGCGTACATAGCCTGCTGGCGAATACCGGTTACTTTATCATCGGCGCGCACGCGCTGGCCGCGCTGCTGCACCACTATCTGTGGAAAGATAATACGCTGCTGCGCATGATGCCACGTAAGCGCTAATCACTCCCGATATCCTGACCCCGCCGCCGAGCGGGGTTTTTTTTATTCCTTCCGCTGCCGGTTGTGGTAGATCTGATACGGACTGAGGAAAAAGGAGTCCAACATGAAAGTCAGACTTGCCGTGCCGGATGAGGCACCTGCGCTATGGAACATCCGCAATCAGGCCATTCGCAACGGCTGTCGTGAGAGCTACGCAGCCGCGGTCCTCAAGGCCTGGACGCCGGATACGATGCCGGAAGGGTATCGCCATGCGGTGCGCGACAATCCCTTTTTTGTCGTTGAGGAAGAGAGCGGGCGCCCGGTGGCGACCGGCTTTCTTGATCTCCGCGCGGCCAGCGTGGAAGCCATCTTTACGTTGCCCGAATGGGGCGGAAAAGGTTGCGCCGGAATGATTTTGACGACCATTATCGCCGAAGCGCGGCGGCGGAATCTCCCGCGCCTGACGCTGGAAGCGACGCCGAATGCGACCGGGTTTTATCTGCGCCATGGTTTTGTCGCCGTGCGCGAAAAGCTGCTGCCGTCAAAGCTGGCGAAGGCGGATTTACGCTGCGTGGAAATGGCGCTCCGGCTCAGCTAACCGCCACGGCTCGCCGCCGTGCTACGGTATAAAGCGGCGTTTCAGTTTGCCACTTTGCTTAATAAAATATAGTATACCCCCCTATATAATATTGAGGGCGTCATCGTGCCACATTCACCTGAAGACAAAAAACGCGCGCTCAGCCGCGTACGTCGCATTCGCGGGCAGGTTGAAGCCCTGGAAAGGGCGCTGGAGTCCGGCGAGTCCTGCATGTCGATTTTGCAGCAGATTGCCTCCATCCGCGGGGCGACCAACGGCCTGATGGGTGAAATGGTAGAAATCCACCTTCAGGACGAGCTGGTCAGCGGCGAAACAACCCCGGATCAGCGAGCGGCCAGAATGGCGGAAGTCGGTCATCTGCTACGATCTTATTTAAAATAAATCATCACGAAGGAAGAGACGGTTATGAAATCACGTGCAGCTGTCGCGTTTGGCCCCGGCCAGCCGCTGAAGATTGTTGAAATTGATGTTGCTCCGCCGAAAAAAGGCGAAGTGCTGGTCAAAATTACCCACACCGGCGTCTGCCATACCGACGCGTTTACGCTCTCCGGTGACGATCCGGAAGGGGTGTTCCCGGCCGTGCTGGGTCATGAAGGCGGCGGTATCGTGGTCGAAGTTGGCGAAGGCGTCACCAGCCTGCAGCCTGGCGATCACGTTATCCCGCTGTATACCGCAGAGTGCCGCGAGTGCAAATTCTGTAAATCCGGTAAAACTAACCTCTGCCAGGCAGTACGTGCCACCCAGGGGAAAGGTCTGATGCCGGATGGCACCACCCGTTTCTCCTATAACGGCGAGCCGGTTTACCACTATATGGGCACCAGCACCTTCAGCGAATACACCGTGGTAGCCGAAATTTCACTGGCGAAGGTGAACCCGCAGGCGCCGCTGGATAAAGTCTGTCTGCTGGGCTGCGGCGTGACCACCGGTATCGGTGCCGTGCACAATACCGCGAAGGTCAAAGAGGGCGATACCGTGGCGGTCTTCGGCCTCGGCGGGATTGGTCTGGCGGTTATCCAGGGGGCGGTGCAGGCGAAAGCCGGGCGCATTCTGGCGGTTGATACCAACCCGGAAAAATTCACCCTCGCCAAAGAGATGGGGGCGACCGATTTTATCAACCCGAATGATTATGATAAGCCGGTTCAGGATGTGATCGTTGAGCTCACCGATGGCGGCGTGGACTTCAGCTTCGAATGTATTGGCAACGTCAACGTGATGCGTGCGGCGCTCGAGTGCTGCCATAAAGGCTGGGGCGAAAGCGTGATTATCGGCGTGGCCGGTGCGGGCCAGGAGATCAAAACCCGTCCGTTCCAGCTGGTGACCGGGCGCGTATGGCGCGGTTCGGCATTCGGTGGAGTGAAAGGGCGTACCCAGCTGCCGGGTATGGTTGAAGACGCGATGGCCGGTAAAATCGACCTCGATCCGTTTATCACCCACCGCCTGCCGCTGGAGCAGATTAACGAAGCTTTTGATTTGATGCATGAGGGGAAATCGATTCGGACCGTCATTCATTTCGGCGAGAATTGATTTTCAGACCAAAAATAACCCGGGCTTGCCCGGGTTATTGCTAAAGAGTGGTGACTCTCACCGCAGATTTTCCTACCCGTGTCGCCACCGCTGCCGTTCGCGATGCCTCCATCCAGGACCCTTAGGGTGGTGATAAAATGGTTTAGCGAATGCGCGGGTTTCGTCGGGTGGCGCCTGGCGCCTGGCCCGACCGACAAAGCGCTGTTTCCGGTAGGCTTGTGCAGGTGTCGTTCCCGGCAGGCCCGTGCAAGCGTAGCGCCGCCGGGCAAATTGCCCAGGCTCGCACATTGCCAGTAATCAGGGCCCCGTTTGGGGCCCTGACGCTTACTTCTGTTCCGGTAACGCGTAGGCGATGATGTAATCGCCGCGATCCGGAGACTGACGAGCGCCGCCGGCGTTGATGATAATGTACTGTTTGCCGGTTTTCGGCGAAACGTAGGTCATCGGGCCGGACTGACTGCCGACCGGCAGACGAGATTTCCAGATCTCCTTACCGTTGGCGGTATCAAACGCGCGCAGGTAGAAGTCCTGAGTCCCGGCGAAGAACAGCAGACCGGACTGGGTCGACAGCGATGCGCCCAGCGTCGGCATCCCGATGGGGATAGGCATATGCATGCGAATACCCAGCGGGCCAGTATCTTCAACGGTCCCTACCGGCACCTGCCACACCAGTTTACCGCTCTTCAGATCCACCGCGGACATGGTACCGAACGGCGGTTTCTGGCACGGAATACCCAGCGGCGACAGGAAGCGTTCACGCATTGCGCCGAACGGCGTCCCTTCCATCGGCACAATCCCCATCTCGATGCCGCTGGCATCTTTGGCGACTTTTTCACGCGGAACCATATAGTTTGCCAGGCCAAGGCGCATATCGTTGACGAACATCAGGCTGTTGTTCGGATCCACCGAGACGCTGCCCCAGTTCATGCCGCCCAGCGAGCCCGGATACTGCAGCGAGCGGTCTTCGCCCGGCGGGGTGAAGATACCCTGATGGCGCATGGCTTTGAAGGCGATTCGGCACATCAGCAGGTCCACCGGCGTCGCCCCCCACATATCCGACTCTTTCAGCGTGTCATTGCCAATCATTGGCATGCCCACGGAGTAGGGCTGCGTCGGAGAGTAACGTTCGCCTTTAATCGTCCCGGCCGGAACCGGACGCTCTTCCACTTTCGCTACCGGTTCCCCGGTCGCGCGGTTGAGCATAAAGATCATCCCCTGCTTGCTGGTCTGCACCAGCACCGGCGTGGTGCCGCCTTTCCCGTCGGGAAGGTCGTACAGCAGCGGTTGTGACGGCAGGTCGAAGTCCCACAGATCGTGGTGGGTGGTCTGGTAGTGCCAGCGTACCTGGCCGGTCGTGGCATCAACGGCGACGATCGAGGAGCTGTATTTGTCATCCAGCGCGGTTCGTTCACCGCCGAAGAAGTCCGGGGTGGCGTTGCCGGTTGGCAGATAGATCAGGTTCAGCTTCGCGTCATAGGACATCGCCGACCAGACGTTTGGCGTGCCGCGGGTGTAGGTCTGGCCTTCCGGCGGCAGGCCGGTCAGGCCCGGATTACCCGGATCCCACGCCCAGGCCAGTTTACCGGTGTGGACATCGTAGGCGCGGACCACGCCGGGAGGCTCGCCGGTGGAGAAGTTATCCGCCACGCGGCCGCCGACAACGACGACGTTACCGGCAACCAGCGGGGTGGAGGTTTGCTGATAGTAGCCCGGTTTGATTTCACCCATTCCGACGCTCAGATCGACGATACCGCGATCGCCGAAAGTCTCACAGGTTTTGCCGGTATCGGCGTCAATCGCGATCAGACGGGCATCGGTGGTCGGCAGGAACAGACGGCGGGCGCAGGCGGCAGGCTGAACGTCACCTGCAGCGGCGGCCTGGGCCTGGCTGTCTTCGTAATAGCCGAGGCCGCGGCAGCGCTGCCAGTTTGGCGCGGTGGCTTTTGAATCATAGCTCCACTTTTCCTTTCCGCTATCGACATCCAGCGCCAGCACTTTGCTGTACGGCGTACAGACATACAGCGTATCGCCGATTTGCAGCGGGGTGTTCTGGTCTTCCGCGCCGGAACCGTTGCTTTGCGGGATATCGCCGGTATGGGCGACCCAGGCAACCTGCAGCTGGTTGACGTTCTGTTTGTTAATCTGGTCGAGGGCGGCGAAGCGGTCGCCGTGGGTGGGGTTACCCCAGTGCTCCCAGTTCTTCTGCTGTTCACCCGGGGCAACCGGTTTTACCGGTACGGCTTCCGTAGCGCTGACCAGCGGCTGTGATTTGAACATCCAGCCAAAGCTGGCGGCCAGCACCACGGCCAGCACCGCGGCCAGGCCAAACGCCGGGCCTTTCTTCGCCGGCGGGGCCGAAAGATAGGGCCAGACCAGCGCCGAGAGCAGCGCCAGCGCGCCGAACGCGAACAGGCGCGAGAACAGCGGCCAGTAGGTCCAGCCGGCATCGCCGATCGCCCAGACCACAGAGGCGATGAACGCGATGGCATACAGCACAATACCGGCGCGACGATTGCGGAAGATAAGCACGGCGGCGATAACCATCACCAGACCCATGATTGCGAAATAGAGGGTACCGCCCAGCGTGGCGAGCTTGACCCCAAGAATACCGATAGCCAGGCCGATGATGAGCATCAGCCCGGCGAGAAGCCACTGCAGGATCCGGGGGAATCCTCGCGGCACGTTGCCAGTTGCCATTTTGTCTCCTTAAACCATCCGTTCTCAGATGCGAACCAAATGAATCAAAAAATACAGGGGTGCTTTTGAGTGAAGTGGAATACGCCTTCATGTTGGCGGTATTCACAAGTTACGTTGATTTCGAATGAACCATTTGGTGAAATCGCGACAATGATAAATCTGTTAATGAAGTTTGCGCAATTGTTAATAAACAATTTCGCATTAATTGATTAGCACGCTGATTTTTCCGCCGGGCTACGGCGGCCAAAAGCCTGGCGGCGGGCGGGTGAGAAGGGGCTGGGAAGGGCCGGACAGGGCGTCAGATGCCGTATCCGGCGTTCATTACGCCGGCATGGATTTGCGAATGGCGCTGAGTAAAGTTTGTGCGCCGGAGGAGAATGTGGCATCGACGCGCGTCAAAATGCCGATCGGTTCGCCCGCACCCTGGGTGGGTACCGGCAGAGCGGTCAGCAGCCCGCGGCGCAGGTCGTCTTTGACCGCGCCGGAAGGAACGAACCAGATGTAGTCATAATCCACGGTCAGCTGACGCGAGAGCGACGCGGAGAGGGTTTCGATACAGCCGGCGGGAATTTTACACCCCTGGCTTTGCAGCAGCGTTTCCGCATTCTGCCGCGGAATGGTGCCTTTAGGGGAGACGACGACCGGCCACTCCATCACCCGACTGAGGGTCACGGTTTCCTGCAATAGCGGATGACCGGGACGTACCACCAGCTTCAGAGATTCGAGGAACAGCAGCTCGTAGTTGAGGCCACTCATCAGCTCCGGGTCAGACATGCGGCCGATCCCAATATCGATTTCTCCCGATTTTAAGCCCGCCAACAGCATGGTGTTGTTCATGGTCGCGACCTGCAGGGTGATATCTTTCTGCTGCTTGTGAAACTTGCCAAAAAAGGTAGGTAAAATGACTAAGGCGGCGGTCGGGAGTGCGCCGATACGCACCACATCGTTATTCAGCCCCTCTTTACGGTTAAGCGCCTGGCCTGCCGTATTCAGCGCGTCGAGGACCTTAACCGCATGGGTGAGAAACTGTTCGCCGACCAGCGTCAGCTGAGCGCCCAGCCGCCCGCGTTCAAACAGTCGCGTACCGGTCAACTGCTCCAGCTCATTGAGCGTTTTTGATAAGGCAGGTTGGCTTAGATTAAGTGTTTCAGCCGCACGCCCCAGCGTTCCCTGTTGAGCGACGGCCACGAAAGTGTGTAGATGGCGCAAACGAATGCGCTGACTAAAAAGACCATTTTTTTCCATAGTTGATGTTAAAAACAGAGCGCAGTGGGTGACAAGCGAAGTTATTGAAATTTGATAACCTGATAGCAAAATATTATTAACATTTCACTCTCTTGTATTACAAATTTTTTATTTTGATGAAAAAACAGACGCCCCGAACCCGGTCGGGGCAAAATCAGACGGAAAGTTACTCAGATATCAAAGAAGACGGTTTCGTTCTCACCCTGCAGGTGAATATCAAAACGGTAGACAATTTCACTGCCGCGCACTTCGCGTTGGGCAATCAACGTCTGGCGACGCACCTCCCACTCAATCAGATTCAGCACCGGATCGGCCTGGTTCGCCTCCTGCTCGTCGGAAAAGTACATCCGCGTGTTGAGACCAATATTGATGCCTCGCGCCACCACCCATAAATTGACGTGCGGCGCCATCATCCGGCCATCGCGACCGACGACGGCTCCCGGTTTGATGGTCTCAAAGCGCCAGATGCCGGAGGTAAAGTCCGAACAACTGCGACCCCAGCCGCGAAAGCCCGGATCGAGCTTTTTATGTAGCTGACGATCGTCGGGGTGGTGATAGCGCCCGGCGGCATTGGCCTGCCAGAGTTCCAGCAGCACGTCACGCACCGGCGTTCCGGAACCATCGATCACCCGACCTTCGATAGTAATGCGTTCACCTTCGGTGTCCGGCGTAGTGAGCTGCGGGCCGAAGTTCTTTTCAAAGATATGAAAGCCGGCGGCGTCGGGTGCGAGGCCGATATGCACATAGGGGCCGGCGGTCTGCGAGGCGGTTTCGGCTAAATAGTCTTTCATCGGGCGGCCCCCTGAGTGCGATTTTCAAACAGCGTGGCGCGATGGCCGCGCAGCACAAGATCAAAGCGATAGGCGAGGCAATCCAGCGGTACGGCGGCATGGGTGTCGAGTTCGGCAATCAGCGTGCGAACCGCCTCGTCGTTATTAATGGTTTTGACGATCGGACACTGTTTAATTAGCGGGTCGCCCTCGAAATACATTTGCGTAATCAGGCGCTGCGCCCACGCATCCCCGGAGAGGGAAAAGTGAATATGCGCCGGGCGCCAGTCGCTGACCTGATTACGCCACGGATAGGGGCCTGGCTTAATGGTGCGGAAGCAGTAATAGCCGTTTTCATCCGTCAGTATCCGGCCGCAGCCGCCGAAATTGGGGTCGATGGGCGCCAGATACTGATCCTTTTTATGTCGATAGCGGCCGCCGGCGTTGGCCTGCCACACCTCGACCAGCGTGTTTTTCATCGGGCGGCCGAAGCCGTCGCGCACGTAGCCGTGGACAATAATACGCTCGCCAATAGGCAGACCTTCTTTGGCGTAATTAAGGATCAGGTCATTATCCAGCGGGCCGAGATCGTCGTGGCCGAATACCGGGCCGGTAATTTCGGACAGGGAATTCTGTAATGAGATCAGCGCATTGCGCGGTGAGCGCAGGACGCTGGTTTTGTAGCCCGGGGCATAGGCGGGCGGGTGACTGCTGTAGTCGCGATGCACAACCTCGCGCGGTGACCATTTATCATTCATAGGGTAGTGGCTCCGTTTTTATCGGTAGAGGGCTTTTTATTGTCATATCGCCAGAAACAGTGTGTGTAAATGCTTTGTTAATTTAAAGTGAAATTAACGGTCGTTTTGCATAACCCACGGTTATGCTCAGAATGGCATGGAGGACAGAGGCAGGTTATCCGCATCACAATTTGTAAATTCTTCCCGCCGTTGCCACGGGCCTTTTCTACACTCCAGGAAGTATTCACTGGAGGTAAGGCATCATGGCGAACACCATCACGGCTGATGAGATTCGGGAAAACTTTTCGCAGGCAATGTCGGTGATGTACCAGCAGGAAGTTCCACAGTACGGGACGTTACTGGAGCTGGTGGCTGACGTTAATCTGGCGGTGCTGGAGCATCATCCTAAACTACATGAGCAACTGGCGAATGCCGATGAGCTATCGCGACTCAATGTCGAGCGCCACGGCGCGATCCGCGTTGGCACGGCGGAGGAACTGGCGACGCTGCGGCGTATGTTTGCCATTATGGGGATGTTCCCCGTCAGCTATTACGACCTGTCGCAGGCCGGCGTGCCGGTGCACTCCACCGCGTTTCGTCCGATTGATGACGCGGCGCTGGCGCGCAATCCGTTTCGTATTTTTACCTCGCTGCTGCGTCTGGAACTGATTGCCAACGTTGAGCTGCGCCAGCGTGCGGCGGCGATCCTCGCCCGGCGCGATATTTTTACTCCCCGCTGTCGCGAGCTCATCGCTGTGCACGAAGAACAGGGGCATTTTTCATCGACGCAGGCCCGGGAATTTGTTCGCGAAGCGCTGGAGACGTTTCGTTGGCACAGTCACGCAACGGTGGACGCCGACACCTATCATGCGCTGCATAATGAGCACCGGCTGATTGCCGATGTGGTCTGCTTCCCCGGCTGCCATATCAACCACCTGACGCCGCGCACGCTGGATATCGACCGGGTTCAGGCGCTGATGCCGGAGTGCGGGATTGTGCCGAAGGCTTTGATTGAAGGGCCGCCGCGCCGCGAGGTGCCGATTCTGCTGCGCCAGACCAGTTTTAAGGCCCTCGAAGAACCGGTGGTCTTTGCCGGGGAGCACCAGGGGACCCACAGCGCGCGTTTTGGCGAGATAGAGCAGCGCGGGATTGCGCTGACGCCGAAAGGCCGGGCGCTGTACGATCGCTTGTTGAACGAAGCGGGCGTGGGTAAAGACAACCTCAACCATCAGCGTCATCTCCAGGAGGTGTTCAGCCAGTTCCCGGACAGCGAATTCCTGCTGCGCCAGCAGGGGCTGGCATGGTTCCGCTATCGTCTGACCCCCGCCGGGGAAGCCCATCGTCATGCCTTTGGCCCCGGCGACGATCCGCAGCCGTTGATCGAACGCGGCTGGGTGGTGGCGCAACCGATTATTTATGAAGATTTTTTACCGGTGAGCGCGGCAGGGATTTTCCAGTCAAATCTCGGCAATGAAATTCAGGCCCGCAGCCATGGCAATGCCAGCCGTGACGCCTTTGAAACGGCGCTGGGTTGCCCGGTGCTGGACGAGTTTACTCTCTATCAACAGGCGGAGGAGCGCAGTAAACGTCGTTGCGGTCTGCTCTGAAACCGGTACTCTGCTGACATGAATCATTGAGGACAGTCAGTAAAAGGAAGCAGGTCATGCAGAACCCGTCTACCCCACTGGTCAAAACCCGGCAGGGGACGTTATCCGGCATCACTGAACAGGGTATTCATCTCTGGCGCGGCATTCCCTTTGCCGCGCCGCCGGTCGGCGAGCTCCGCTGGCGCGCGCCGCAACCGCCCGCGCGCTGGCAGGGCGTCCGCCAGGCCGACACCTTCTCCGCCGCCAGCTGGCAAGATATTGAGTACTGCCGCGAACTGGGCGGCGGCGATCCCGGGCGCTTCTCAGAAGATTGTCTCTACCTTAACGTCTGGGCACCCGCCGGACGTACTCAGCCGC
>OFCH01000420.1_pt1 | contig 14504 bp, 8 predicted proteins | sample 1520771 | NCBI WGS metagenome assembly OFCH01 (sample SAMEA2699034, study PRJEB24076) | metagenome | biome: Human gut stool | place: Spain | collected 2012-10-23 | reverse complement strand
CCAGGGATATTTCATGAAACAAACACAACGTCATGACGCCATTATCGAGCTGGTAAAAAAACAGGGTTACGTCAGCACGGAAGAGCTGGTTGAGCAGTTCGCGGTAAGCCCGCAGACCATCCGCCGCGACCTGAACGATTTAGCCGAACAGAAAATGATCCTCCGCCATCACGGCGGCGCGGCGCTGCCCTCCAGCTCGGTCAACACCTCCTGGCACGATCGCAAAGCGACCCAGACTGCGGAGAAAGAGCGTATCGCCCGGCGGGTGGCCAGCGAGATCCCGGACGGGGCGACGCTGTTTATTGATATCGGCACCACGCCGGAAGCGGTGGCGCACGCCCTGCTCGATCACAACGATCTGCGGATTGTGACCAATAACCTTAACGTCGCCAACACGCTGATGGTGAAAGAGGACTTCCGCATTATTCTCGCCGGCGGCGAACTGCGTAGCCGGGACGGCGGGATCATCGGGGAAGCGACGCTGGACTTTATCTCGCAGTTCCGCCTCGACTTCGGCATTCTCGGCATCAGCGGCGTAGACAGCGATGGCTCGCTGCTGGAGTTTGATTATCATGAAGTGCGCACCAAGCGGGCGATCATTGAGAATTCACGCCACGTGATGCTGGTGGTGGACCATACCAAGTTTGGCCGTAACGCGATGGTCAACATGGGCAGCATAAGTATGGTCGATGCGGTCTATACCGACGTGCTGCCGCCGGCCGGCGTGCTGAAGGTGATCACTGATAACAACCTTCAGCTGGAGCTGTGCTAAACGGCAACGGCGTCGTCAGACGCCGTATCCCATCATCTTAAGTAACTGCTGGGCATGCTGTACCGCGTCCTGCCGGTGGGCGACGCCCAGTTTCTGATACAGGTTGCGAATGTGGGTCTTGATGGTGGTGGCCGCCACGTCAAGCTCGCCGGCAATCTGCTCGTTGCTGTAACCGGAATAGATTAAGCCAAGCACCTGCCACTCGCGCTGGGTCAGCGGGCTGGTGCGGATAAGCTCCGGCACCTCCGGATGATTCAGCAGTCGCTCGACGAACCCTTCGTCAAAGTGGGCGAATTTGTGGCGATGATGCTGGTTGATGTCGCGCAGAATACGCTGAGCGCGATGCTGCTCCAGCTCCGGCAACGTGTTCAACTGGATCAGCTGGCGCAGCTGCTGGGCCATCGCCTCGCCTTCAATCACAAAGTGGTTGATAAAACCGGTGCGGTTGGCGAGCGTCAGGGCTTCCAGCAGGGCTTTCTGCGCTTCGCTCTTGCGTCCCGACTGCCAGTACAGCTGGTTGAGCAGCAGCAGGTTGCGGTTGAGATCGCTCATCAAACGCAGCGAACGCGCATTTTCGTTCAGCTCTTCCAGCACCATTTCCGCCGGTTCGAAGTCGCCCAGCAGGATCTGCGCCCGGGCAATGTTGCGCCACTGGCTCTGCAGGAAGTGGTTGTTGGCGAACTCCGGCTTTGGCGTCTGGCGCAGCCAGTTGGCCGCCGCGGTTTTATCACCGGTCATCTGCCAGTAGATCACTCGCACCTTATCGGCGTTGGAGACCCAGTCGCTGTGATAGTGACCATTACCGAGCAGGTTTTCCAGCCGGTTCAGGTGGCTGCGGGCATTATCCAGATCGCCGCGCGCCAGTGAGCACTGGACCATCAGCGCCAGGCACTGCAGCTGCTGCTGCGGCTGATAGGTGGAGAGCACGTCCATCCCCTGGCGGGCGCAAGCTTCAGCCTCGTCGAGGCGCGCCCATGCCCACAGCAGCTGAGAACGGATGCGCAGCAGGAACTCATGCATCGGCAACTGCTCAAGATGCTGTTCGCGTACCAGCTGGAAGGCTTTCTCCTGGCTCTCCCAGGCGGCCTGCAGGAAGCCCTGGGCGAAGAGGATTTCGCTTTGCTGAATGATGCTCCACAGGGCGTAATGCCATACGTCGTGACGGCGGGCCATCTGTTCGGTCTGCTGCATCACGGCGAGGGATTTGGTCAGCTTCCCCTTACAATGGAGAACTTCGCCATGCACCGATGTGGCGACGATGCGGCTGTAATAGTTGGCCAGCGGCAGCTCTTCCAGGGCCACCATTGACAGACGTTCCGCCTCGTCCTGGTCGCCATCGTTAATCGCCACCTGCGCGCGCAGCGCGTTGAAGTCGCCATGCATCGCGGTGTCCATTTCCACACTCATCTCCTGCTCGGCGCGCGCCAGCAGGGTATTGACTTCGCTGTAGCGATGCTGGCTCTGCATCAGCCAGGCCTGGAGCAGGATCAGGCGCGGATTTTCCAGCAGATTGGACCATGGCAGCGCCGCCAGCGACTGCTCCAGTAGCCCCAGCTCGCTATGGTTAAACATGCCCCAGGCATGATTGAGCAAGATATCGCGCAGCATTTTGGCATCGCCGGCCGCCAGCGCATGGTGGATGGCCTCGCTGGGGAAACCTTGCGCCATCCAGCTTTCCGCCGCGGCGCGGTGGATCTCCGGTAGTTCAACCGCCAGCTCCCACTGACAGCGCTGGCGCAGGAAGCTGCCAAACAGCGGGTGATAGCGGAACCATTCGCCGGAATCATCCATCCGCTGCAGGAACAGCCCCTGGCGTTCGATCTCCTCCAGCTGCATCTGGCCATTCTCTTCGCCGGTGACGCGCACGATTAACGCGTCGTTCATTGAGCGCAGCAGAGAACTCTTCAGCAAAAAGTTGCGCGTGCGGGCGTCAACGTTATTCAGCACTTCATCCACCAGATAATCCGACAGATGGCTGGCGTTAATCCCGGCGAGGCGGCGGGCGGAGTGTTGGGCGGAGGAGTTATTCTGGCGGGCGGAGAGGGCGATGAGTTGTAGCGCGGTGGCCCACCCGGCGACATCGTCGCACAGCCGGCTACTGTCGTCGGCTTCGATAGGCGATGTCAGACGACAGTCGAAAATTGTTTCGCCTCCTGGTGGGTAAAGGCCAGCTGCTGACTGCCAATCTCCAGAAGCTGATCGCGGACGCGCAGATTGGCAATGCCCAGCTGCGGCAGGTTACGCGACAGGACCACCAGGGTCATATTCTCCGGCTGATGGCGCAGGAAAAAGCGCATCGCGTCATGGATCACCGGATTATGGATCAGATGGTAATCATCAATGACGAGATACAGCGGGCGCTGCCAGTCGGCAAGTTCAATAAACAGCTGCGCAAAAAGAGAGGAGAGACTGGCGTACTGGCGTTTTTGCACCATCGCTTCACTGGCCGCGCAGTGGTTGCCGGTAGCCTGCTGAATCGCCGCGATCAGATAGCTGGCAAAACGCTCCTGCTGGTTGTCGCCTTCGTCCAGCGAAAACCACCCAAGATCGTTTTTACCCGCGGCCCACTGAGAAATGAGCGTTGTTTTACCGTACCCGGCAGGACTGGTGATCAGCACGAGACGATAATTGTTCGCGCCGGAAAGTTTCGCCAGTAAGCGCTCACGAACCACAGTGTGTTCAAGGCGGACCGGACGACTTAATTTGGACGGAATCAACATAGTTCTACATTTCGCTGTGCAAGAGAGAGGTTGCGATTTTTTTTGCGCTTCGTAATTAATATCTAATAAGGTCGGTGATTATGAAATTTATTGCAAGTTATGTCCGAAGTTTATGCTCTTGAATTTGCTCTATGTCACAAATTTCGACATTGGCTGAGAATGGGAAAAAATCGCAGGCAGGACTGGTCGGCCGCGGTTTTCAGGCGGTAGCTGGCGGAGTGTGGGTGGATTTATTTTACGCTAAGAGTAGTTGTTTGTTTTTATTAAATTATTGTCAGCGATTTCTTAGAAGTAATCTTTTTTGCGGGTCAATGCGATGAAAGGTGCTTATTTCTTCAGGGGCCTCTATTTATTTTGTTAATAACGTGGCGAGGAACTGGAAGATTTTTTACGCGTATTGGCCTGTAACAAATTTTTAGCTACCGGAGGTAACCTCTCGATTGTCATATCGCGGTGATTTTTACAGCATATTTTTGCCTTCTCACCCACACTATAGTGTTCAGGATCACACTTTTCGCTCATCCCCGCCACTCCTCCCTGTCTAATCCCCGTCAGGATGAGGACGATGAATCGGGAGGTCGGCACACTAGCGCCATCGTTTTAGTAAAGGACCCGGATCTCATTATGTCACAGACTACATTTAACAAAGCTCAGTTTCAGGCTGCACTGACGCGTCAGTGGCAGCATTTTGGTTTACAGTCCGCTTCCGAGATGACACAGCGTCAATGGTGGCGCGCAGTCAGCGGAGCGTTGGCGGAACTCCTGGCGGCGCAGCCGGTAGCGAAACCGGCGCAAGGACAGCGTCACGTTAACTACATCTCAATGGAGTTTCTGATTGGTCGTCTGACCGGCAACAACCTGCTCAACCTGGGCTGGTACGAGGGCGTCAGCGACGCGCTGAAAGGCTACGATGTCAACCTCACCGATCTGCTGGAAGAAGAGACTGACCCGGCGCTGGGTAACGGTGGCCTGGGACGTCTGGCAGCCTGCTTCCTCGACTCCATGGCGACGGTGGGGCAGTCGGCGACCGGTTACGGTCTCAACTACCAGTATGGCCTGTTCCGCCAGTCATTTGACGATGGCCAGCAGATGGAAGCCCCTGACGACTGGGGGCGCAGCAGCTACCCGTGGTTCCGTCATAACGAAGCGCTGGATGTCCAGGTAGGTATCGGCGGGAAAGTCAGCAAAAACGGCGAATGGCAGCCGGCGTTCGTCATTACCGGCGAAGCCTGGGACCTGCCGGTGCTTGGCTATCGCAACAACGTCGCCCAGCCGCTGCGTCTGTGGCAGGCCAAACACGCTCATCCGTTCAACCTGACCAAATTCAACGATGGCGATTTCCTGCGCGCCGAGCAGCAGGGCATCGACGCGGAAAAACTGACCAAGGTGCTGTACCCGAACGACAACCATCAGGCCGGTAAAAAACTGCGCCTGATGCAGCAGTACTTCCAGTGCGCCTGCTCAGTGGCCGATATCCTGCGCCGTCATCATCTGGCAGGCCGCAAGCTGGCCGAGCTGGCGGATTACGAAGTGATCCAGCTGAACGATACGCACCCGACCATCGCCATCCCGGAGCTGCTGCGCGTGCTGATCGACGAGCACCAGCTGAGCTGGGACGACGCCTGGGCGATCACCAGCAAAACCTTTGCTTACACCAACCACACCCTGATGCCGGAAGCGTTGGAATGCTGGGATGAGAAGCTGGTGAAAGCGCTGCTGCCGCGCCATATGCAGATCATTAAAGAGATCAACGACCGCTTTAAACAGCTGGTGGACGAAACCTGGCCGGGCGATAAGCAGGTCTGGGCGAAGCTGGCGGTGGTGCATGACAAACAGGTTCGGATGGCCAACATGTGCGTGGTGGGCGGCTTTGCTGTCAACGGCGTGGCGGCGCTGCACTCGGATCTGGTGGTAAAAGATCTGTTCCCGGAATATAACCAGCTGTGGCCGAACAAATTCCATAACGTGACCAACGGCATCACGCCGCGCCGCTGGATCAAGCAGTGCAACCCGGCGCTGGCCTCGCTGCTGGATGAGACGCTGAAAAAAGAGTGGGCCAATGACCTCGACCAGCTGATCAACCTGGAAAAATATGCTGACGATGCGGCGTTCCGTCAGACTTATCGCGATATCAAGCAGGCCAACAAAGTTCATCTGGCTGAGTTTGTGAAGCAGCGTACCGGGATTGAGATCAACCCGCAGGCGATCTTCGATATCCAGATCAAACGTCTGCACGAGTATAAGCGTCAGCACCTTAACCTGCTGCATATCCTTGCGCTGTACAAAGAGATCCGCGAAAACCCGCAGTCCGACCGCGTACCGCGCGTCTTCCTGTTCGGCGCGAAAGCGGCGCCGGGCTACTATCTGGCGAAAAACATTATTTTTGCCATCAATAAGGTAGCGGAAGCGATCAACAACGACCCGAAAGTCGGCGATAAGCTGAAGGTGGTCTTCCTGCCGGACTATTGTGTATCGGCAGCAGAAAAACTGATCCCGGCGGCGGATATCTCCGAGCAGATCTCCACCGCGGGTAAAGAAGCCTCTGGCACCGGCAACATGAAGCTGGCGCTGAACGGCGCGCTGACCGTCGGGACGCTGGATGGCGCTAACGTGGAAATCGCTGAGCAGGTGGGCGAGGAGAACATCTTTATCTTCGGCCACACGGTTGAAGAGGTGAAAGCCCTGAAAGCGAAAGGCTACGATCCGCTGAAATGGCGTAAAAAAGACAAGCTGCTCGATGCGGTGCTTAAGGAGCTGGAGAACGGCACCTACAGCAACGGCGACAAGCATGCCTTCGATCAGATGCTGCACAGCCTGCTGCAGGGCGGCGATCCGTACCTGGTGCTGGCCGATTTCGAAGCCTACGTAGCGGCGCAAAAACGGGTAGATGAGCTGTATCGCGACGAGGAGGCCTGGACCCGCGCGGCTATCCTCAACACCGCGCGCTGCGGCATGTTCAGCTCCGACCGCTCGATCCGCGATTATCAGCAACGTATCTGGCAGGCGAAACGCTAAAGGAAGGCCTATGGAGAGTAAACGCCTCGATAATGCCGCGCTGGCGGCGGGCATCAGCCCCAGCTATATCAACGCGCACGGCAAGCCGCAGTCTATCGCGGCTGTCACCAAACAGCGCCTGCTGGATGCGATGCATCGCTCTACCGCCGCCACGAAAGTGGCGGTTAACCCGCTGCCGAACGTGAAAATTTTCACTCACGGCAAAAAAATGTCGCTGCCGGTGGCAGGACGCGGTGAGTATCAGTGGATCCTGACTACTGAGGACGGTAAGCAGTATCAAGGGAAAACCCGCGGCGGCGAGACGCTGCCGCTGCCGGCCAAACTGCCGGAGGGGTACCACTCCCTGACCCTCACCCAGGAGGGGGAGCGCTGGCACTGCCGGACTATCGTCGCGCCAGCCCGCTGCTATGAGCCGCAGCCGCTGAAAGAGGGGAAAAAGCTGTGGGGCACCTGCGTGCAGCTGTATACCCTGCGCTCAGAGAAAAACTGGGGGATCGGCGATTTTGGCGATCTGCGGGCCATGCTGCCGGAAATCGCCCGCCGCGGCGGGTCGTTTATTGGCCTTAACCCGATTCATGCCCTCTATCCGGCGAACCCGGAGAGCGCCAGCCCCTATAGCCCGTCTTCACGTCGCTGGCTGAACGTTATTTATATCGACGTCAACGCGGTTGAAGATTTCCAGCGTAGCGAAGAGGCGCAGGCGTGGTGGCAGTCTCCGGCAACGCAGCAGGCACTGCAGGCGGCGCGGGAAACGGACGATGTGGATTATACCGCCGTCACTACGCTGAAAATGACCGCGCTGCGTATGGCGTGGAAACAATTCTCTCGTCGTGAAGATGAGCAGATGGCAGCGTTCCGCGAGTTTGTTCTGCGCGAAGGGGAAAGCCTCTACTGGCAGGCGGCTTTCGATGCGCTGCACGCCTGGCAGGTACAACAGGACCCGCTGCGCTGGGGCTGGCCGGCCTGGCCGAAGGCCTTTCAGGATATCGACAGCCCGGAGGTGAAAGCCTTCTGCGTCGAGCATGAGGATGAGGTCAGTTTCTATCTCTGGCTGCAGTGGCTGGCCTGGAGTCAGTTTGCCGCCTGCTGGGAAACCAGCCAGCGTGACGGCATGCCGATCGGCCTCTACCGCGACCTGGCGGTGGGCGTCGCCGAGGGCGGGTCGGAAACCTGGTGCGATCGTGAACTGTACTGCCTGAAAGCATCCGTAGGCGCGCCGCCGGATATTCTGGGCCCGCTGGGCCAGAACTGGGGCCTGCCGCCGATGGATCCGCATATCATTGCCGCCCGCGCCTATGAGCCGTTTATCGACCTGCTGCGCGCTAATATGCAGAACTGCGGCGCGTTGCGCATCGATCACGTGATGTCTGTGCTGCGTCTGTGGTGGATCCCGTATGGTGAAACCGCCGACCATGGCGCTTACGTTCAGTATCCGGTCGACGATCTGCTGTCGCTTCTGGCGCTGGAAAGCCAGCGTCATCGCTGCATGGTGATCGGTGAAGATCTGGGCACGGTACCGGTGGAGATCGTCAGCAAGTTACGCAACAGCGGCGTCTATTCTTATAAGGTGCTCTATTTTGAGAGTGATGCAGAGAAAACGTTCCGCGCGCCGGCGCTGTACCCGGAGCAATCAATGGCTGTGGCGACGACGCACGACCTGCCCACTCTCCGCGGCTACTGGGAAAGCGGCGATCTGACGTTAGGTAAAGCGCTGGGCCTCTATCCTGATGAGGTGGTGCTGCGCGGACTGTACCAGGACCGCGAGCTGGCGAAACAAGGGCTGCTGGACGCGCTGCATAAGTACGGCTGTCTGCCCAAGCGCGCCGGCCATAAGGCCTCGCTGATGAGCATGACGGGGATCCTCAACCGGGGGATGCAGCGTTATATTGCCGACAGCAATAGCGCCCTGCTGGGCCTGCAGCCGGAAGACTGGCTGGAGATGGCGACGCCGGTTAACATTCCGGGCACCAGCACCGAGTACCCGAACTGGCGCCGGAAGCTGTCCGTCACCCTGGAGCAGATGTTTGCCGATGAACGGGTCAATAAGCTGATTAAGGATCTGGATAAACGGCGCAAGGCGGCGAGCAAGAAAGCCGCCTCCTGATAACTTCCTGCCGCGCGCTCCTCTGCGCGGCGAAGAGCATGTCCGATAAAAAAGGCCGGCCCGCTTCACGCGGACCGGCCTTTTTCTGTGGCGAGAGTGACCTTACACCACCATCCCCAGCAGCAGACAGCCCACCAGGCCGCAGACTGAGATAATGGTTTCCAGCACCGACCAGGACTTGATGGTCTCGCCGATGGTCAGGTTAAAGTACTCTTTGAACAGCCAGAAGCCCGGATCGTTAACATGGGAGAAGATAACGCTGCCGGAGCCAACGGCGATAACCATCAGCTCCGGGCTGACGCCGGTGGTGGCGATCAGCGGCGCGGCAATCCCGCCCGCGGTGATGGCGGCTACGGTCGCCGAACCCAGCGCGATACGCAGCACCGCGGCGATAGACCACGCCATAAACAGCGGAGACATGTTCGATTCGTGCATGATAGAGGCGATGTATTTATCCATGCCGCTATCCACCAGCACCTGCTTGAAGGCACCGCCGCCGCCGATAATCAACAGCATCATGGCGATGATTTTGATCGAAGAGGTCAGGGTATCGTTGATCTGCTCCATGGAGCGGCCGCGGTTCAAACCGAAGGTGAACAGGGCAATCAGTACCGCAATCAGGGTGGCCATCACCGGGTCGCCGAAGAACTCGGCAATTGGCAGGAAGGCGTGGCCTTTCGGCAGGATCATCTCAGCCACGGCGCGCATCGCCATCAGGATCACCGGAACCAGCGAGGTCCAGACGCTGACGCCAAAGCCGGGCATCTCTTCTTCAGTGAACACTTTCGGGTTATGCAGGCCTTCCGGGATAGGCTTATCTATCCCTTTCAGGAAGCGCGCAAACACCGGTCCCGCCAGGATAACCGTCGGGATAGCCAGAATGGTGCCGTAGAGCAGCGTTTTGCCCATATCGGCATGGAAGATGGTGGCGATCGCGGTCGGACCCGGATGCGGCGGCAGGAAGCCGTGGGTGACGGAGAGCGCGGCTGCCATCGGTACGCCGACGTACAGCAACGGAATACGGGCCGAGGCGGCGATGGTGAACACCAGCGGCAGCATCAGCACGAAGCCCACTTCATAGAACAGGGCGAAGCCAACGGTGAAGCCGGTCAGGACCACCGCCCACTGAATATGCTTCTTACCGAACTTATTGATAAGCGTGGTGGCGATACGCTGGGCGCCGCCGCAGTCTGCCAGCAGCTTACCGAGCATAGCGCCGAAGCCCATGATCAGCGCGAGGCTGCCAAGGGTGCCGCCAACGCCGTTTTTGATGGAGACGATCACTTTATCCAGTGGCATACCCTGCATTAATCCGACGGCGAGCGCCACCAGAACCAGCGCAATGAAGCCGTTCATTTTGAAACGGATCATTAACAGCAACAACAGGGCAACCCCGATAGCAACGATGACTAATGGCATGATTTACCTGGCCTTAATTTGTTATGGGTAACGTCAAAGTTCGAACCTGTAGAGCATCCGCTCCGTCAGGGAGCAAAATAGTCTGGCACCGTAAACGCTTGCATTATCCTTACCCAGAGAAAGGATAGCTGGCTATTTTTTTGCCGGTGGCGCCTGAAGTGGATGATACGGGTAACATGTGAGGGTTGAGAATCACCTGACGGGGGAAAATGTTAAATATGAGACTTAAGTCATACTCTTTCCCCGGTTTTTGCCGGTCATTTAGCGGGAGATGTTGCGCGGTAACACAGAAAGGGCCAGGGAGGACCGGCGGCAGGGTGCCGCCGGAGGAAGGGCTTAGTAGTAGGAGTGCTCGCCGCGCTGGTGCTCGGTCAGATCGCGAACCCCTTTCAGCTCCGGAAACTCGTTCAGCAGCTGTTTTTCAATACCTTCTTTCAGGGTCACGTCGACCATCGAGCAGCCGTTGCATCCGCCGCCGAACTGCAGGATAGCCAGACCGTCGTCGGTGATCTCCATCAGCGATACGCGGCCGCCGTGGCCTGCCAGCTGCGGGTTAATCTGCGACTGCAGCAGGTACTCGACGCGCTCCATCAGCGGGGCATCGTCAGAGACTTTGCGCATTTTGGCGTTCGGCGCTTTCAGCGTCAGCTGCGAGCCGAGCTGGTCAGTGACGAAATCAATTTCAGCGTCTTCCAGATAGGGCGCGCTGAGCTCATCGACATAGGCGGTCAGCTGTTCAAATTTCAGCGCCGTGTCGGTGTCTTCCACCGCATCCGGTGGGCAGTAGGATACGCCGCACTCAGCGTTTGGGGTGCCGGGATTAATCACAAATACGCGAATTTGCGTCCCTTCTTCCTGATTTGCCAGCAGTTTGGCAAAGTGCGCTTGTGCAGCATCGGAAATACGGATCATAGCGTTGGCCTAATAGTTGACTATTTTACTGGGTTATAATACGCCCATCAGCGGGGGTCTACAAGGTACGGCACAAACACCATACCTGAACCGTCGCGGCGCCGTTTCGCAAAAGCAGGCGGGATATCTCGGCGACGGTGCTGCCGGTCGTGACGACATCATCCACCAGAGCGATATGGAGTCCCTGCACGGCAAATTCAAGCTTAAAGGCATTTTTCAGGTTCTGCCTGCGCTGGCGGGCATTGAGCGAATGTTGGACGGCGCCGGCTCGCTGGCGAGTCAGGCCTTCGCGATGCCAGACGCATCCTCGCCAGCGGGCTAACGGTCGGCACAGTTCGTCGCACTGATTATAACCCCGGCGCCAGCGACGGCGATGCCATAGCGGCACGCCGACCAGAGCGTCTACTGGCGGCAAATCGTCACGCTGCAGAAGGCGCTGCAGCAGCAGACGCGCGAGGGCGGCCCCCAGCTCCGGGCGATGGTGAAACTTCAGCTGCTGCACCAGACCGCTCAGCGGCGGGCGATAGTCATTGACCGCCACCAGCCGATGCCAGGGAGGCGGCTTTTGCAGGCAGCGGCCGCAGGGGTGACGGGATGCCGCCGCCGGCAGGCCGCACTGCGGGCAGAGCGGGGGACAGGCGAGCAGGGCGCGGCTGCAGCGGGAGCAGATCCCCCAGCGGGCGACTGCCAGCGGCATTTGGCATAGCCAGCATAAGCTGTGTGCTGTTAGCATATTTGGCCTTCTGTCCAGTAAAAAGAGAACGGTAACGGATGAACGACATCTGGTGGCAAACAATCGGCGAAGGAGATTGTCATCTTGTGCTGCTGCACGGCTGGGGGCTGAACGCTCAGGTATGGGATTGCATCACGCCGCAGCTGGCTTCGCATTTTACCCTCCACCTGGTGGATCTGCCGGGCTATGGCCGCAGCGGCGGGTTTGGGGCGATGTCGCTGGAGGCGATGGCGCAGCGGGTGCTGGAGCAGGCCCCTCCACAGGCGGTGTGGCTGGGCTGGAGCCTGGGCGGGCTGGTGGCCAGCCAGGTCGCGATTATGCGTCCGGAACGCGTGCAGGCGCTGGTGACGGTTGCCTCTTCCCCCTGTTTCGCGGCTCGTGACGACTGGCCCGGCATCAAGCCCGAGGTGCTGGCCGGATTTCAGCAGCAGCTGAGCGACGATTTCCAGCGCACCGTCGAGCGATTCCTCGCCCTGCAAACCATGGGCACAGAGAGCGCGCGTCAGGATGCGCGGGCGTTAAAGCAGGCGGTGCTCTCGCTGCCGATGCCTTCCGCCGAGGCGCTGAATGGCGGACTGGAGATCCTCAGAACCGTCGATCTGCGTCAGGCGCTGGTCAGGCTGCCGATGCCGTTTCTGCGGCTGTATGGCCGGCTGGATGGACTGGTGCCGCGCAAGATCGTCCCGTTGCTGGATGACCTGTGGCCGGAAAGCGAGTCAATCCTCTTCGATAAGGCCGCGCATGCGCCGTTTGTTTCCCATCCCGCGGCCTTCTGCGAGCCGCTGCTGGCGCTGAAGACGCGGCTGGGGTAATTTTTTTTGCCGCGCCATGGTAAAAGGGCCATTCCTAGCAATACTTAGGTTGTTACGGTGGTTGATTATTTCAATCCGCCACCGTGACCTACAATAACAACCTTATGGAGAGTAGAGGCTATGAAACTTGTTACAGGAATGGTTGCATCTCTGGTGATAGGCACCCTCTCTTTCGGCGCATTCGCCGCGAAAGAGATCCAAAAAGAAGACGTGGCGAAGATGAATCTGACCAAGGTCGGTAGCATTACGACCTCCAGGACGACGTCGCCGATGGACGCCCGACGCGATCTGTCGAAAAAAGCCGATGAGCTGGGTGGGAAATACTTTGTGGTGATTGCCGGGCAGAAAAACGAAAAAACCGTACACGCGAACGCTGACGTTTATAAATAATCCAGTCATAAGAAAACGGGCCTGCTGGCCCGTTTTTCATAGCTGTCTTACTCGTTTTACCTCGTTGCGCGACCAGGCCTGACTCCTTTCATCGCAGCGCCCACCACTCCTGCCGGCACGCCGCTTTCCCTTCAGGGCAACTTTTACAGCTGCCGGAGAGGCAGCCCTCGCTCGTTTCGCTGATCCGGACCACCTTACCCATGGCTTCCATTCGCTCAAGCATGGCGTCAATCAGCGGCTGAGGCGTCTGCAGGCGAGCACTGAGCTGTTTCGCCTCCATGCGGCCCTGCAGGGCCAGCATATCGCGGACTTCCATTAACGACGCCACAGTCCCTCCTTAGTGGCAATCGCCAGCCGGGCTGGAACAGCAGGAGGCCGGCGTTTTTCGCGTGGCCAGCAGCGAGACGTCCACCCGGCTGCGCGCCCGGCGCAACAGGCCGAAGAGCACCACGTTGAACAACACTACCGCCAGGATACACACCAGACTGTAGCGCGGGTGATCGCTAAAGCTAACGGTCTGGTAATAGAGCGTCGAGAGCGAATAGGCGATATTCAGCCCCCACAGGATGGAGAAGGTCATCCAGCCGCGGCTTGATTCGCGGGCGATGGCGCCCATCACCGAGATGCAGGGAATATAGAGCAGGACGAAGATCAGGTAGCTGTATGCCGCCGCCGCGCTGCCAAATTTACTGCCCATCACCCCCATGGCGCCGGTGGCCATTTCGCCATCGCCTTTGCTGGCTTCGATGGGGTTGGCCAGGACGCTGAGGCTGAAGGTGTCTTTCAGTCCCTGCCATGTCTCATCGACGGCGGCGAGCAGTTCTTCGCCGAGACTGAAGGTCTGCGGATTGAATTCCTCATTCTGGATATCTTCGGCGGTATAGAGGGTGTTCAGCGTACCCACTACCACCTCTTTCGCCATCGCGCCGGTAAACAGGCCGACGGTGGCCTGCCAGTTATCTTCATGCACGCCGATCGGTTTAAACACCGGCGTAATGACCCGGCTCACCGAGGCCAGCGCGGAGTCGTTGATGTTGTCGACGACCTTACCGCTCAGTGAGAAGCTGTTCAGCGCACTGAGGAAGATGCTGACGATGACGATCACCTTCCCGGCGCGCAGCACAAAGCCTTTCAGGCGCTGCCAGGTCTGGATAATCAGACTTTTGATATGCGGGACGTGGTACACCGGCAGCTCCATCACGAACGGCGAGGCTTCGCCGCGCATAATGGTGTGCTTCAGCATCAGGCCGGTGAGGATGGCCATCACAATGCCCAGCACATAGAGCGAGAAGACCGCCAGCGCGCCGTTCTGCCCAAAGAAGGCGGCCGCGAAGACGGCGAAGATCGCCAGCCGCGCGCCGCAGGACATAAACGGCGCCATCATAATGGTCATCAGACGCTCGCGCGGCGCGTCAAGGGTGCGGGCGCCCATCACCGACGGCACGTTGCAGCCAAAACCGACAATCAGCGGGACGAAGGATTTCCCCGGCAGGCCGAGGGCTTGCATCAGGCGATCCATCACAAAGGCGGCGCGCGCCATGTAGCCGGAGTCCTCAAGGAAGGAGAGAAACAGATACATCATGCCGATCTGCGGCACCAGCGGCAGCACGGTGTTGATACCGCCGCC
>OFCH01000382.1_pt1 | contig 15410 bp, 17 predicted proteins | sample 1520771 | NCBI WGS metagenome assembly OFCH01 (sample SAMEA2699034, study PRJEB24076) | metagenome | biome: Human gut stool | place: Spain | collected 2012-10-23 | reverse complement strand
AACATGCGGACTCCAATCCGGACGCCCAAGCGTCCAACTTTCCGTCCGCATCCCCGAGATTCTATACCCGTCGTGCAGTCATCATTAAGATGACAACAATTCAGCAAAAATGCTGGTTATCAGGAATTCTTGGTTTCAATCTCTCACAAGAGGCATATATTCAGTGCACCTCTTTGATTTACGGAGATGTTATGCACCAGAACAGGTATTCCCAGAAAAAGCAATCGCGTAAAGCTCGCAGTAAGTGGGGAACGGTTATAGCTCGATACAGCAAAGATGGTGAAATCGTGGCTTGGCAGGTTCGCTATCCTCATCCTACGGAATCAGGGAAACGTGTTCAAAGACAGTTCAAACCTTGGCAAGAGTTGGAAGCTCGAAAATGGCTTGAGGAAGAAAAATACTTGGTTGATCTTCAACATAAGGGAATTCTCACTTGGACTCATCCGACACTGAGAAAAAGAGAAGCAATGCAAGAAGATGACAAGACGAAGCGAGATAAAGTCAAATTCTGCGATTATGTGAATTGGTGGGAAAAGAATTATCGACTACCGAACGGCGAAGATGTAGCAGGAGGAACTAGGCGCAACCTTCATGTGGATATAGGACATTTTATGCCTTTTTTCGAGAACTTGCTTCTCACTGAGATTACGCCAATGATAATCAAAGAATGGTATGATGCTCCTCACTGCGAGGGACCCTGGGCATTTCGTCGTTCTTGCATGAGGTTGAAAGCGGTACTGGAATCTGCGACAAAGGCCGGATTAGACGGATCTGCGTCATTGCTGCAATTCAATCCTTTTATATTCCATATTCCTCCAGCCCCTCGATCATCTCGAATTGATATTCCTCCAGTTACGCCGCATGAGCTTCGGATTTTAGCCGAGTCAATGCCGACGTACACGCGGTTATCGGTATTTTTTTCCACTTTAGCGGGAGGTTTGCGATGCGGTGAGCTATGCGGTCTTCAAATTAGAGATATTGACCTGGACAAACAAACGCTGCACGTGCGGCATTCAGTGAACCGAGGTAAAACAGATAGAGGTACGGTCCAATACGGCAAGACTAAAACAGAATCTAGTGTGAGGAACGTGCATATACCGGATGCGATTATGCCAATGCTGCGACAGCATTTATGCGACTATTGCGATATATCTACTCCTGACTCTCCGGTATTTGTTCCTAAACGATCGAAGATAATGTCGCAGACCACGTTAGAACGCCAGTTTGCTAAAGCGCGAATAAAGGCGAATCGACCCGATCTGACTTTTCAGGGATTGCGTGCGAGTCATGCGACTCTATTGATGTTACAAGGGGGAACTCTGCGTGAAGTTATGAATGAACTGGGGCATGTCAGCGAAAAAGTTGCTGTTAGATATTATCAGTTGACGGTTGCTGAGCATCAAAGTCATATTGTAGATACTTTGGCACGAGATTTTATATTTGAAAGCAGCAGGTAAAATAGACTTTATAAAGAAATTGTATTAGACGATCCGTCTACGTTTCAGAGAGAGTTTATCTAATGCACGACGCCTGACGGTAATCAAGCCGTATGCGGAGACATTGGTGTCAAGTAATTGTTTCCGCAAGATGCGGCTACCGAGAAGTGTAAGCATGTTGTCTTTCGATGTCATACGAAAGTTGACATCGAAAGATTGATTTGAGATGCAACTACCGTATTTATGGCATACTTCACCGGAGTAAGAAAGTGGTGGATATGAATATTATTGCTGCACTAATGATTTTCTCTCTGACGGCTTCGGGGAGTCCAATGGAATCTGTCAATTATGCAGTTCCATATGCATCTAATGCGTCAGAGCCTTCTTTGATGTTGAATCAACATTGCCCGCCATTTCTGCTATGGCTTTGCCGTCACTGATTTGTGCGTACTGGTATTGACGCATGGAACTGCCATGTTCCATCTTCGGATGAGGTTTTCACGGCTCCTCCCTCGGACTGAATTCGTTCGGTGTGCAGTCTCAGCCCGTTGTTCGAAGCCGGCTTGTCTGGAAGCAGTGTGCTATCTGAGATTTCGTTGACCTGATCGATAATCATCGCTCCGTCTTTATAGGTGATGCGAATGAAATACTCGCTGTTCGGCGATGCATGAACGGCAATGTTTGTATACAATTCAGGCAGCAGTGAGGATATTTCAATCAGGCAACGGGAATCCGCGTGGTTCAGGGACCGAACTGACAGTTCGGTTTTGCCGGAGAATCCGAGTCTCATTAACGATTCGTCGCCACTGTTGATGATTGATTGTATTTTCGCGGCGGCTGTCGTGCTGTCTCCGGTCTGATGGGGAATTTCCTCGCCTTGCATCAGATTGATGGCTGTTCTAACGTCTTTAAGAGTGTCCATTATTTTCCCGTGCAGTTCGCTGATTTCACGTTCCGTAAATTCATATTCGTTCTGGATCATCTTGTCGTCCAGCAGCATTGCGGCATAGGTCAGGTTCGCGGCGACCGAATCATGGATATGGATGGCGGCCTCGTTTTCCTTGCGTAGCGTGTCCAAACGTTGCCGTAGCTGATTGCGTTCCAGTCTGTTTGTTTCGGCCTGATGCTTCATGTTCCTCCATCCGAGGGCTCGTCCAATGTAATAAGCGAAGAACATGATGAATAGCAATGTGAAAGATTCCCGAAATGGTGTCCCTGCTTCGTTGAAGCTCCACATGCGTGCGACCGAGACGATCAGCGGGTACATAAACCCAATCGGTGACTTAATCGATAATCCTATATACGCCAACGAAAGCCAAGTGCCCCAGAGCAGGGTGGGTCCTCCGTCATCGGGTATGAAGCAGCATATGATAAACGATGCTAGTGCCAGGTTGCTCCCTAATAGTGGTCGGCTCGGAAGCATCATTACCGCGATCATATGGATGATACAGAATACCAGCGTCCATATTGTATTGGGGGGCAATATCATAGTTTCCGCCATAGTGAGTGCGACGCTAACTATGGAAAGTAGGTATCCGATGTACGTGGGATGGTTGAGCACAAAGGAAACAAGAGGAGATTTCCGAATCCTCATGATTCCCTCTCTTTGAGCCAACATATCACCGCTTGAGTTCGATTTTTAACGTCCATTTTTTCGGTCACGCGTTTGATGTAGGTCTTGACAGTTGATTCGCCTATGCCCAAGTAATCGCCTATCTCCTGGGAGGTGTATCCACGTGCGCACAGACTCATGACCTCCGTTTCCCTTCTGGTGAGGTTTTTGTGATACTGACCAGCGTCTTCGGGCGAAAGCTTGGAGTACGCTTCCTGAGCAGTCTCGGAAGATTCATATTGAGTGCCGGGCTGTTGCCCGTTCGCAAGCCGATATGATGCCCGGCATATATCTCTCATCTGGACTTTGGGAATCAGGCAATTGGCCCCATTGGACAGTGCATCAGCATAGTAACGCTCAGGAGAGAAGGCAGTCACCCCTATGAGTGCGATTTTGGGGGTCCGGGAACGGATCCTTCGACACACTTCGAATCCACTCATGCCTTCTAGTGACATATCCACTATTAGTACGTCGGGCTGTGTCTTGTCGAAGAGACTTTTGCTGACGGCCTCCTCACCTGTGAATGCGGTCCAGCATATGTCCGCTGACGGGAGGAGATGCCCAATCAGTAGTCTCATCATACCGATGGCAAGTTTGTCATTGTCTACAATTGCGATTCTGATTCTTTTTCCTAAGTACATTGCCTTGCCGTGTGGACCCGATAACGAATTTATTTGAATAATTTGGTGCCATACAGTGGCATGCAAATTACTTGTGCAGAGACAATATTTGCAGTATCGCCCCGTGTCTAGATTAAAATTACTCACCTCAGTTCTAGGTTCTAAAGAATGTCATATGATAACACAAAGTATCTGTGTCTCATGCATGAGACACAGATAGAGTTGCTATCACTCCTTACTCTCGAGCATCTGATTATAGCAAAGCTGCAACATTGGAATGTCCATATTGTTTCATGCGACGGTTTTGTCATCTAAAGAGGACAGTGCGTCATTCATGTCGATTCAGAAGAGAATGCTTCCGGGCAAAGCCCGTTCGACATACTCTCCTTCATCGGCGTGGGAACGCAGCCTTAGGCCATGCGCTGCGCGCATGACGGTGTTGTCTGGCCGCTCGCATGCTCGCGGCGGGTGGGCCGCGTGGAATCTGACGAGGGGTTTGCGGCCACCACCAGCATGCCATGCGCTCCGTCTTCGCTTCCTGCGCCGTGTCCCGTGCCGCTCCGCCTGCGCGCATGGCAGGCGGGTGGTGTCCGAAATGGAAACCACACGGAAAGGACCGATGGACATGAACGACATGGTGGACACCCGCACTACGGGAACATGATTGGCGGAGCGCGTATGCGGCGGGTTCCGTAAGGACCGGCGGGAGCTTGGCCCCGAGAAGGCGGCCGACAAGTGGTTCGCGCCCCTGATGGACAGGTGGAACGGCCTGCTGTCGCGCGACGGGGGCGGTTTCTCCCATGAGGAGCGCGTCACGCTGGCGGTGCTGGCGACCGAGTGCCTGAGCATGCGGGACGCGCTGATACTCGCCGCGTTGCGCGAGATGGACGGCGACGAACTGCACATGCTGTACGCCCGGCCGCATTCGATGGAGTCGGCGGCCGTGGTCACGCGCGAACTGTCACGGGCGTTCGAGGACGCCGACTGTCAGCCGGACATGCGGCGCTGGGGGCGGGCGACGGCGTTGCTGGAATCGGTGACGGCCGACGCGCCGGACGGGTACGAGGCACAGCCGATGGCGGCGTGCGCGTACCTGATGTGGATGGCCGACCGTTCGACCGTGGCCGCGGTGCGCGCGCTCAAGGCCTTGGCCTTGGACGAGGACTGTTCGCTGGCGACCCTCGTGCTCGCGGCCGGCGAGCACGGCATCCGCCCCGCATGGGCGGGACGACGACGCTGAGCGTCGGGCGTCCCCGCGGATTCACCCGGCCGGGGCGAACGGCCGGCGAGACGCCGGCGCACATTGCGGTTGAAGTCCCCGCGCAACCCATCCAGCATGTCGCCCCGTAGGGGCATGGCGATGCTGCGCGTCACCTCCTCGGGATCCAGCATGCGTGTGGCGACCGTGATCTGGACACCCATGTTCTCGCCGACCGAGTTCAGGAAACGTCCCCACCGGTCCACGACGTCCAGCTGCTGGTCCTGGGTCGCGACCTGATAGTTGATGTCGCTGATCCGCAGCGACACGCTCCACCGGTCGCCGCCCAGATACGCGATCCCGTTGGACAGCATCGAATCATAGCCAAGCAGCTCCTTCGACGAACGAGGTATGCGACGATTCCCGGAGCGCCGGTTTCCGGCCTTTCCATGTCGCTTGTCGTTGCCTTTGACCGCTTTGCTGCCGTTGATGTCAGACATGACGACGTGCCTTCCTTCCTCCGATTCGTCTACGGGTCTTCTCCTTCAACGACGGTTTGCCGGGGAATCTCGCGGGAACATGGGGTTCGAGCGGATACACCTTCGGGCCGAAACGTTGGCGCAGCATGTATCCCAGATACCGTTCCGGCTTCAGTCCCTTCGGACGCCACCAGCCCCACAGCGCGAACGGCAGACACACCACGAACAGCAGATACGAGCCTAGGTCCGTCAGCCCCAACGACCAGAACAACGCCGCCTCCCCGCCGCCCAGGACGAGCATGCACGCGGCGGCCGCCAGTTGACGCCAGCCCAGCCCCCACATCACCTTCGCCTCGACATTGGCGATCTCCTTATACACGCGCATCTGCAACATGAAAGAATCCTTTCCGATTGGCCCCGGTTCCGATGCGGCTATTCGCCGCCTGCTATGGCGCGGCTGACACGCTGGCTCACCGCGATCACGAAGAACAGCAGGATGCCCGCCATCATGAGATTGCCGAAATTGCCCGTCACCCACGACACCATGCCCTTGTCCGCGGAATCCGGGATCCTCACGGCATCGACCACGATCCGCTGATAGAACACCAGACAGACGAACACGCACACCGCATTCACCGACGTACGCGCATACGACTTGAAGAAACCCACGCCGATCGGCTTGGTATCCTCATGCACCAGAAACGCGAACGGCAACGACTGAAACGCCGTCAACGCATACAACTCGATGAACCGCACATACAGCACCACCGTGAACACCACCGACGCCAACTGGGACAACAACCACGGGATCACCAGCAGAAAGAACAACGCCGCCTGCCCCATCACACCTGCATCACGGATCTGGTCGCGCATCAGATCGCCCAACTGGCCACCCTCGCCCGCCACCTCAAAGGACATCTGCGAGGACACGCCCTGCATAAGGAACTGCGTGACCCGGTTGAACATGCCGATGAACAGACCGGCGTTCCGCACGGCGATGAACACCAACGCGATCCTGAACATGGTTCCCGCCACGATCTTCACGCCCAGATCACGGTCCGCCTCGATACGAGTCGAGTTGCGCGCCAGCTCCAACGTGAACATGACCGCGAGCACCACCGACGTCAAAGGCTTGACCGCCACCTCATGCACGCTCACCGCCAACTGGTAAAGGGCGGGATTCCACGTCTCCGGCGCCTGGGACAACAATCCGGCCGTGACCGAACCGGCACCGCCGCCGCCGATCATGTTGAGCATCGCCACGATGAAGTCCTCCACAACACGCCCCCGAACCGACTCAACCCAACGCGACCGCGTTGAAGACCTGCGCGGCCGCGATGATCATGCCCCCGCCCACGATCTGCCACAACCCCGACTGCGTCTGCGGCCCGTTATGATCCTTCAGGCCGCCGCCGAATGTGACGGCGCCCCACACCAGCCACAGGCCACCACCGATGGTGGCGAACCTGACGAACAACTGAAGCACCTGATTCAACAAATCCACGACGGCCTCCTCTGATGACGATCAAGGAGCCCGACAGGCAACGGTCTCCGTTGACACCCATCGTCAGGGAAAGCCGGCGGAATAGCGGCGGACAAGAATGGTCTCGTTGTCCTTTATGTGCGGTGAGACCGTTTTGATCAGGACGAATAAAGAAGGAGGCGAGCAAAGCTCGCCTCCTCGATTCATAGAGTCAAATTCAGCGGAACCAGACCTGAGCGTGATAGCTGGTCGAGTACCCGTCATCGGCGTATGCGCGGCTGGACTGCAGAGTCCACACGGTGCTTGCTACGCGCCTACCATGCTGCGCATAGGAGCGACCTTGGGTTCCTCCGTTGGTCCAAGTCTGGGCCAAGGCATAGTCCGTGCCGGCATGGAGAGCGTAGGTTCCGGCCGCGTTAGCGGCAGGAACGGTGAAAGCCATCACGGCTGCCGCAGCTGCGGCGACGGCTCCGACTTTGCCCAGCAGACCGATTTTGCTTTTGGCGGTGGTGTTCATGGGAGTTCCTTCCTCCCTGGGTTGTCCAACCTTTCCGGTTGGTGCTCCCATAATATGCATTGACTGACTAGTCAGTCAACAAGAATCGTTGATTCTTGCCATACGATTCCCTTATAGCCTGTTATCAGAGAGTTCAGCCGCTTTGCTCAGACCGGTTAGGGACAGATAGAAATCAAGAGCCTGACGGAGCTGCTGCTTATTCTTCCATCGATCGGACCTTATGACGGCGATGTACATATCGATTAGGGCTCCTGCCTTAATGCTGTCATGGGCGTCGTTGAGCTGCCCAAACAAGACTAGTTCAAGTGCTTCCTCCCACTTCATGTGCCCCGCGTTCTCCGCTCGGGCTTTTTCTTCATGCAGCAGCAATCCGGAACGTATTCGCGCATCTTCATAGTGCATGTCAGCAATCGCGGCGAGAATCCGAGCGAAATCGCTTCTGCCGCTACATTGGGACACTTTTGCGCACAGGCGCTCATCGCACCATTGGATAAGCGTATCCCGTAATGCTTCCTTCGTGTGAAAATGGAACAGCACTGTGCCACGCGTCAAACCAAGTCGGTCAGCGACGCCCTGCAATGTGGTCTTCGCATATCCCTGTGTTTCAAATTCGAGAGCCGCGGCTTCGAGCAGGGCTTCGCGCGTTCTACGTCTCCGTTCCGCACTATTCATCGATATCCTCGCATTCATTGACTAATCAGTCAGTATGAGTAAGGATATCTTATCGTGAATAAATCATCTAATGGGCATGCCGATATGTCGATTTAGCATGATTCCGGCGCGGAATACATCGGCTGTGGGACGGCTGATGTTGAGGCTGGCGCCGATGGCGTCTGTGCAGGCTTTGGTGATGGATAGTCCGAGGCCGTGGCCAGGTTGGTTGGCCATGCGGGTTGCGTCTCCTCGGTGGAATGGTTGGATGAGGTCGGCCGTGGCTTCGGGGTGGTCCGGCTGTTTTGTGGTGTTGGTGATGCTGATGGTGACGTGCTGCTTGTCGTCGTGGATGGTGCAGGTGATGGCGCCGTGGTCGGTGTTGTGGATGATGGCGTTGCGTATCAGGTTGTCCACAGCGAGCGAGAGGTAGCGCGGGTTCGTCTCGATGAAGGGGCCGTGGTATGCGGCGAGTCCGTCGGCGTCGATGCGCAGGTGACGTGCCTGTGCCTGTTCGCGGTGGGTTTCGAGCGTGTCGCGTACGATGCGGGCGGGGTCCACGGTTTCCGTGCTGGTGTCGGGCACGGTCTGGATGCGGGAGAGTTCGAGCAGACTGTTGATGAGTTCACTGCTTTTGCGGTTCGCTTCGATGGCGTGGCTGATGGCTGGTTTGACGTCCTCGGGGAACCGGTCCTGGGCCATGAGCGCTTCGAGGCTGGTGCCGATGGTCGTGATCGGTGTTTTCAGTTCGTGGCTGGCGTTGCGGATGAACGATCGTTGCAGTTCGTTGGATTGCTCGATGCGGTCGAGCATCGTGTTGAGCGCGTCGGCTAGGCCGGCGGTCTCGGCGTCGGGATGATCGAGGCTGATGCGCCCGGCGGGATGGTCGGGGTCGAGTTGGCCGGTCTGGCGGCTGATGGAGTCGAGGTGTGCGGTGAGTTTGCCCGACAGGTTCCAGACGAGGAGCACGGCCAGGAGCGCGGATACGGCGAACACGGCGAGCGATCCGTAGCGCATCCATTGCACGACGCCGTCCCTGACGGTGAGCACCACGCCCTCCGTGCCGGTCTGCCCGGCGGTCGGAGAGAGAATGGCACCGGTCACGTCGCAGGGATCCGCGTTACATGAGTCGGCCGTGCCGGGAACCCCGTCCTGGGGCGTGGCAGGTTCCGTCGTGATGGTGTTCTGGTTGCTGCCTGTGGAGATGGTGTCCACCTGATGCTGGAACGCCCAGTCGAGCGAGATGTTCTGTACGAGGATCACGGCGAGGAGCATGCCGAGCAGGAGCAGTCCGACGGTGACGGCGAGGCGGATGCGGAAGCTGGCGGGTTTGCGCGGGCGCGCGGCGTGCCCGGCCGGCCGGTTGGTCGTGTCGGTGTCGGTCATGGTATGCGGTATCCCTCTCCGCGCGACGAGGCGATGAGCGAGGGGTCGGGCAGTTTGCGTCGTAGCGAGTAGACGGCGGTCTTGACGAGGTCGGGCTGGTCGTGCGCCTCGGACGGCCACAGGGATTCGAGAAGGGCGCGGGTGTTGATCCACCCGCCGTCGGCGCGCAGCAGTTCCTCCAGGAGCGAGTATTCGCGGGGTGCGAGGTCGAGAGGCCGGCCGTCCGCGTAGGCGAGCCGTCTCACGGTATCGACGGACAGCCGTCCCCGTGAGATCACGGTGGGCGCGTCGTCGGCGTCGCCTCGGCGCAGGAGCGCGCGGATGCGGGCGAGGAGTTCGGGGTAGGCGAACGGTTTGGGCAGGTAGTCGTCGGCTCCGAGGTCAAGGCCGTGCACGCGGTCCTCGATGCTGCCGGCCGCGGTGAGCATGAGCGTGCGTACGGGGATGCGCAGCCTGTCCGCGGTGCGCATGACCTCGTCTCCGGAGAGCACGGGCAGATCACGGTCGAGGAGCATCACGTCGTATTCCCCCCGTGAGAGCAGGTCCAGCGCCTCGACGCCGGTGCCTGCCAGTCCGGTCGCGTACCCCTCGTGCCTGAGACAGTCGTCCAGCACGGCCGACAAGTCGGCGTCGTCCTCGACGATCAGGATCCTCGCCATATTTCGTTGCCTCCGATTCCGATTCATGGCCTTCATGCGATTGCCTTCGCGTTCTCCATTGTGGTCGGCGTGGGTGTGCGTTAGGTGAGCGCGACACGCACCCATCGCACACGGAGAGCCGGCTGTAATGGGCATCGTCCGGCAACCGCCGGGCCAAAGCATCGCCCCGGCAGCGGCGAACCCATGCAAGGGAGGAACACATGCGAACCACATCCGTATTCAGACTGTCGGCGGCCGCGGCGCTGGCCGCCGCGCTGGCCGCGCCATTGTCGGCATGCGGCCAACAGCAGTCGTCGCAGTCATCCGGCGCGCCCTCCGCGACGACGTCGCAGGACGCGGCGCCGAAGACCGACAGCCAGGGCGGCGACGCGCCGCAGGGATCGAACCCGGCCTCGAAACAGGCCGCCGAACGATACCGCGACTGTCTCACGGCGGCGGGAGTGCCCGCGCAGATCATGGACGGCAACTGGGTCGTGCTCCAATGGACCGGCGACGGCTCCGGCTCGGTGTCCTCGGGGTCCACGGACGGTGACCGGGACAAGGCCATCAAGGAATGCCAAGCCAAGGTGCCCGACTACCACGATCCCGACTTCAACACCAAGTAAACAGACCGCACCAGCCGATGGAAGGGGAAACCACCATGACCACCAGCACATCATCCATCCTCCGCCAAGAAACGCTGCGCAGGGCCGCCGCGCTGCTGTCCTGCATGGGACTGCTCGTCTCGCTGACGGCATGCTCAACGCCCTGGAACCAGAACACGGCCGACGACGCGCAGACATCCGGCACCAGAATCGCGCCGAGCATGAGCGCCCTGTTCGACCAGTACCTCGCCAAGGACACACTCAGCCAGTTCGAGCGCGACGTGCTCCAACGGGCCAAGAAGACCGGCAAGATCAGCGCCGAGGACTACGAGACCGCGCACGACAAACAGACCGCGTGCATGGCCGAGAACGGGTGGCAGGAACAGACCCGCAAACTGTCCAACGGACTCTACCAGACCACCGGTGTGACGCCGGTGCCATCGACCGACGCCGAAGTGAACAAGTACATGGAGGCATCCAACACCTGCTCCGAGGGTACCAGCAAGATCATCGAATCCCTCTACCAGCTCCAGCAGGGCAACCCGGGCCTCCTGGCCGACCCGTACGAGACCGCCGTGGAATGCCTGAAGAAAAGCAGCCTCGTCGATGACGCCTACACCGGACGCAAACTCGAAAACGCGTTGAACGGGGACGGAGCGTCCAAAGGACTGCCGTTCGACGCCTCGTCGGACGCCGCCCAGTCATGCTTCACCGGAGCCGGCCTTGCCGTCAACATCGGCTGACGAACAAGCATCCGACGAAAGGAAACGACCACATGAAAACACGAATCCTGACCCCGCTGATCCTGACCGGCCTGGGGATGCTGTCCGCGGGCGTGCTCGTCACCGCGCTCGTCATCCCCACGCCCACACCCGACGGACTGTCCGCGGCCACGAGCCCCGACACCGTCACGGCCAGCCGCCAGCAGTTCGACGACGAACGGACCGTCGAGGCCTCGTTCGAGACCAGCGCGGAACAATCGCTCACCTCGCGCGCCGCCGGCACCGTCAGCGAAACCCTGTGCATGCCCGGCCAAGCGGTCGAATCCGGCAAACGACTGCTGTCCGTGGACGGCAAACCCGTCATCGCCCTGCACACCGACACGCCCCTCTACCGCGAGATCGGCACCGGCGACACCGGGCCCGACGTGCTCGCCCTGCAACAGGAACTCGCCCGCCTCGGCTACAACGCCGAAGGCAACGGCACCTACGGGTGGCGCACCAAGGACGGCGTCAACCAGCTGCTCTCGCAGGCCGGCGATCGCAACCCCGACGGCAGGATCGGACCGACCGACGTGGCATGGCTGCCCCAGACCACCGCCACACCAACCCAATGCACGGCCGGACTGAACACCAACCTGACGGACGGTGCCGAAATCATGAAGACCGGCGGCCAACTGACGGCCATCACCTTCCCCACGCCGGCGAACCTGAGAGAAGGCAAACGCACGTTCACGCTCTTCGGCGTCAAGACCAGCCTCGACAAGACCGACGGCAGGATCAGCGACCAGAAATTCCTCGACCAGATCCAGGCCAGCGACGGCTACAAGACCACCCTCGCCGACCAAGGCGGCAAGAAACCAACCGCCACCCTCGCGCTCGAACAACCCATCGACGCGATCAAGGTCCCGCCCTCCGCCATCACCGGCCAGAACGGCACCCGCGCCTGTGTCTCGCCCGACGGCAAACAGGCTATCCCCGTCACCGTCATCGGCTCCGCCCTCGGCGCCACGCTCATCCAACCCGAACAAGCCGACGCGACAATCGGCAAAGTCGCCCTCGGCCACAAACTCGACGACATCCAATGCCCCGCCGCAATGCAGCACTGACACAAGGAGGACGCGCATGAGCACCAGCATCCTGCCCCTCGAAACGGTCGCGGACCCCGTGCCGACACGGCCAATCGACTCCGCGCGGCCCGCGGCCGGCGGAATACCGTCGGTCACGGGCGAGCACGTGGGCCACCGGTTCGCGGACGGCCCCTGGCTGTTCCGCGACCTTGACTTCACCCTCACGACCGGCGAGGCCGTCGGCCTGTGCGGGCCGTCCGGCTCTGGCAAATCCACCCTCCTGTCCATCATCGCCGGCTTCGAGCCGCCCGCCGAAGGAACCATCCGACGCAGCCGGGTCAACCGCGTGCGCTGGGTGTTCCAGAACCCCCACGGCATGCCACGGCGCACCGCCATCGACCACGTCGTCCAACCACTCCTCGGCCAGGGCATCGACCGCACGCAGGCCGAAGACGAAGCCATCGCCATCATGAGCACGTTCCACCTGACCAAAGTCGCCGCACGCGAGTTCCGGGAACTATCCGGAGGCGAAGCACAGCGTCTCATGCTCGCCCGTGCCATCGCCAGCAAACCCGACCTCCTCCTCGTGGACGAACCCACCGCCCAACTCGACCAGCGCACCGCCAACGACATCGATTCCACCCTCACCGGACTCGCGCAAGGCGACGCGATCGTCGTCATAGCCACCCACGACCCCAACACCCGGGCCGCGTGCACCCGCGTCATCGACCTCGCGTGGCACAATCCGAACCCCAACATCGACACCAAGGACGACACACGATGAAACCGACCGCCATCCTGTCCGAAGTATGGCGCAACGTCGCCACCGGCACTACACGTGCCCTCGCCTGCGCCGGCATCCTCACCCTCATCGCAGCAGGAACCGCCGTATTCGACCTGACCGCCATTACTTCCCTCCAACACGAATCACGGCAATGGGCCACCAGCGCCGCCGCCATCCACATCATCTCCGGCAGCAAGCAGATCGACCCGACCACCTGCGCAAACCTCACCCAAACCACCGGCACCACAGGCGGCACCACCACGAATCCCATCCAAGCGGCCGGTGCGCTCAAAAGCAACGGGGAAATCACCCTGACCGCCATGCCCGCGGCCCCACTGGACGCCTGGCAGGCGACACCGGGACTCGCTAACGTGCTCGGCGTTGGAGCAAGAGAGCAAACCCAACCCGGCGTATGGATCTCCAGCCAACTCGCCGCCACCCTCCACGCGCGCGAAGGAGACGACCTGCCCACAACCCAGGGCACCATGCACATCAGCGCGGTCTTCCCCTGGGCCGACGACAGCCGCGACCAACGACTCGCCTACGCGATCATCACCCCCACACCCATCAACGCCGGCCAGCAATGGGACGAATGCTGGGCCACCATCAACCCCGCAAACCCCGACGCCGAAGACCTGCTCAACACCACCGCGACCGCCATACCCGGAGCCGCGCCCGCCACCCAAACCAAACAAGCCAACACCATGCTCGGCACCAACCCCGACCTCGACACCCGCTACCGGCAGCGAACCACCCGCAGCATGCTCGCCATCACCCCCATCGCCGCGTTCGCCATCGCCATCATGGCCACGCGCGCGCGACGCATCGAAATAGCCGACGACCTGCACATGGGCATGCCCCGCCAAGGCATCCTCGCCACCAACGCGCTCGAAACCCTCGCATGGACCCTGCCCGCCATCCTCACCGCCACCGCCATCACCTACACCACGGCACGCTGGACCAGCGGACACGCCAACGCACTCACCCTGACCACCATCCAGCTTCCCGCACTCACCGCAGCCCTCATCGCCGCGCAAATCGGAGCTGCCATCGCCATCACCGCCATACACGACAACCAACTCTTCGTCTTCTTCAAAAACAGACAATGAGCATGAGGGGTGCCAGTTCAGACTGCCATAAGCCTTGATTAAAGGGCGAGCATGTTTTTCAATGACACGCCCGCCCTCTATGCATTGCCCCTTTGTCGGGACGCTTGAAGTTTATCAGTTGTAGGTCATTTCCTGAGTAGGAGAATCCGTCATCTTGCAAATCCCGGGTTATGCTGTAGTAAAACCTTTACTAAAGTTTGCGGGGAGGATGTCATGGCCACGCTCAAGGAGGTCGCGGAACGGGCCGGGGTGTCACAGAGCACGGTGTCGCGCTTGCTGAACGACCCATCGTTCTCCATCAAGGAGGAGACGCGACGGCGCGTGCTGCGCGTATGCGAGGAGCTGGGATACCGCAACGTGTTCCGTCCCGCGATTGCTGTGCTGGACGCTCCTCCATCCGGGGAGAAGCTGCAGGACGCATACTTCTCCGATCTGCGGAAGGTTCTTGCGGAGTGTGCGGAGTCGATGGAATTGGACCAGCCCACGTTCATCCGGTCCATACGCGAGCTGACGGAACGCGCGGCGGAGTTCGATGGGTTCATCACCGTGGATGCCACGGTGTTTCCTGAAGCGGACCTGCGCGCCCTGCATGCGGCACTCCCGCATGGCGTGTGCATCGACACGAATCCGGCACCGCACCTGTTCGACTCCGTACGGCCCGATCTGTCGCAGACGATGTTGGACGCCCTGGACGCGATGATTGCGGCGGGCCGTAGACGCATCGCGTTTCTCGGCGGCGTGGGCAGCATCATGGGCACACATGACTATCCCGCGAACATCCGCACGTTCAAGACCTGCGCCTACTACCTGCCGCTCGCCGGCATCGTCGCCAGCCTCGTCGTCTTCCTCCTGACCGTCAAGATCGACGAGAACATGCACGACCGCATCGTCGAGCAACTCGAAGCGCGCCTCGCCTCCGAGGAAACCGACAAGCAGTAAGAAATCCAACTACAAACAAAAAGACCTTGGGTGGGTTGTCATCTACAGATGACAACCCACCCACCACTCAAGTCGTTCGAATCGTAACTGCGCAATTATTTACAGTAAGGGGGATGCGGACGGAAAGTTGGACGCTTGGGCGTCCGGATTGGAGTCCGCATGTT
>OFCH01000375.1_pt1 | contig 15580 bp, 14 predicted proteins | sample 1520771 | NCBI WGS metagenome assembly OFCH01 (sample SAMEA2699034, study PRJEB24076) | metagenome | biome: Human gut stool | place: Spain | collected 2012-10-23 | reverse complement strand
AGTTTGAACAGCGTATGCGAATATTTAAATATTAGTACAAGCAGATTCAGTACAATCTTTAAAGAAGAGACTGGAAAAACATTTCTGGAAGTATTGACAAGTGTCCGAATGGAAAAAGCAAAACAAATGCTACAAAAGACAACTATGAAAAATTACGAAATTGCAGAAAAAGTTGGTTTTAGTGATCCACACTATTTTGGTATTGCCTTCAAGAAGGCAACAGGGATGTCACCGAAAGAATATGCTAAAGGAAGAAAATCATGAGAAAGCAAAAAGAACATTCCAGAACATTTTTCGGAAGATTCAAAAGTATTCAGAATACGATGCTAGTTTCATTTTCTGTGTTAATGGTAATCGCGGTAGTTATCTTTTTGGTGATTGCTATGAATTCTACAAAGAAAACAATTTATGAAAATTCGATTGATTATTCTACACAGATCATCAAACAGGTAAACTCAGATATAGACAATTATATCGACTACATGGAGAATACGTCTTCATTGATGGCAAAAAGTACAGACGTAGCAAAATATTTCTTTGATGAACATCAAACAGAAGAAGAGTTTGAGGAAGAGAAAAAACGTATCTTAACACAGTTTGCAACAATCAAGGAAAGTAGAAATGATATTTCGAATGTTGCAGCAGTGGCAGAAAATGGAAAATATCTTGTAAATGATGAAGACGGAAGTCTGACAGACTATATAGATGTACAGTCATTGGATTGGTATCAGGAGGCAATGCAATCTAAAAGTGGAATTGCTGTGTCACCTTCACATGTGCAGAATGCAATTCCTACAAGTTATAAATGGGTTATCACGCTAAGCCGTGCATTGGTGAATAATCAATCAGGAAAGCGAGAAGGCGTTTTCTTCATGGATTTGAACTATAGTGCAATTAGTGATCTGTGTAATAAAAATAATATTGGAGAAAAAGGTTATATTTTTATTTTAGATGAAAATGGAAATATAATCTATCATCCAAAGCAGCAGTTGATGTATGGCGGACTGATGGTAGAGAACATTCAGGAAATCATGGATTGTAAAGCAGATTATCTGGAAATAAAGCGTGATGGAGAAAATAAACTGTATACAATGTCCAAATCAACAAAAACCGGTTGGACGGTTGTTGGGGCAATGGATACAAAGGAATTGTTGAAAAACAGCAAACAGACACAGTTGAATTACATTATGGTCGCTGCAATACTATTGTTGGCAGTTATTGTGATTTCAAGTTTGTTGTCAAAAGAAATCGCACGACCAATTTTACTTTTACGTGATTCGATGAGCAAAGTCGAAGAAGGAAAATTTCAACAGGCAAATGTAGAAGTGACAACAATGAATGAAATTGGAAGCTTGACGAAATCATTTAATGTGATGACAAAACGAATCCAGGAGTTGATGGAGCAAAATGTTGCCGCACAGAAAGAAAAACGAAAAAGTGAAATGAAAGCTTTGCAGGCACAGATCAATCCTCATTTCTTATATAATACGTTAGATTCAATCATATGGATGGCGGAAGCCGGACAAAATGATGATGTAGTACTGATGACTTCAGCTCTGGCTAAATTATTACGACAAAGTATCAGTAATGACAAAGAACAAGTAAGAGTAGAAGAGGAAATAAATTATGTGCAAAGTTATCTGACCATTCAGAAAATGCGCTACAAAGATAAACTGGAATATACAATTGATGTGGATCCTGAAATATGTAGTGTGTCCATTATAAAATTTGCAATTCAGCCATTGGTAGAAAATGCGATTTACCATGGATTAAAATATAAAGATACAAAAGGAAAAATCAGTATACGCGGATATGTAAGGGGCAAAAAAGGATATATTACAATTACAGATGATGGCGTAGGCATGGACGAAGAAACTTTGAAATATATTTTTGATGAAAAACAGAAAAAAGAGAAAAAGCCAAAATCAAATGGTGTAGGTGTGCCAAATGTACAAAAAAGACTGCAATTATATTATGGACCGGAATATGGGATTTCATATATCAGCAGACAAGGGGAAGGAACAGTGGCGACAGTTACAATTCCGTTAGACGGAGGAGAAAACCATGAGTAGACAGATGAGTAGAAAAGTAGGAACCAGGATAGTGTTGTTTATACTTCTTGCGACTATTCTGGTAACTTTTGGAATCCAGGTGCAGGAAGAGCAGGAAAAGGAAAAGACATATCATTTGATTTTTGTCCCTAAGACGATAGATTCTGCAAATGATTTCTGGACGGCACTTATAAAAGGTGCAGAACTGGGAGCAGAAGAGTTTGGAGCAGAGATTGAAGTTGTGGGTGGCCGTTCGGAAGATGATGTCGAGACACAGATAAAAACAATTGAAGAAAGTATTCAGAAAAATCCGGATGCAATTTTGGTTGCACCGGCGGATTATTCATTGCTGCATGATGTGCTTCAGAAAGTGAAGGATGCTGGAATTACCTTGATCTATATTGATTCTACTACAGAAAATGATATTGCTGACTGCGAAGTCTCTACAGATAATTATAAAGCTGGTAAAGAATTAGGGGAATATGCAAAGACGTTGATTGATGAGGACATAAAAATTGGCATCATGGGGCATGTAAAAGGAACATCTACAGAGATAGAGCGTGAAAATGGAATAAGAGACGGTCTTGAAAATTACAAAGCGAATATTGTAGATATTTTGTATTGCGATTCTTCATATGAAAAAGCATACAGTCAGACCAAAACAATGTTGATGAAAAATCCGGATATTCGGTTGCTTATTGGAACAAATGAATATGCAGCAGTGGGAACTGCAAGAGCAATAAAGGATATGGGGATGGAAAAAAAGATTAAAATGGTTGCTTTTGATAATTCGGTAGAAGAAATTCAACTTTTGGAAGAAGGGGTTTTTGATGGAATCATTATTCAGAAACCATTTAATATGGGGTATATGGGGGTGGAACAGGCAATTGCCCTGTTAGAAGGGAAAACAGTAGAAAAAACACTTGATTCCGGCTGTAAACTTATTACTAGAGACAATATGTATGAAGAAGAAAATCAAAGATTGCTTTATCCGTTCTCGGGACAATAAGGTAAATTGTATTCAAAAAAAGGTTAAAAATTTCCAAATAGGAAATTTTTAACCTTTTTTAGTAAGATATTCAATTTCATAATTATTTAATAAAGTTTATACTTAGTACAAGTCTTAAGGGAAAAGATAAGATTAAAGAACTAGGAGGAAGAAACGTGGGAAAAATTAAACAAAATCCTTTTGTACAAAAGGTAGGGTTTAACAGAATCGTGTTATGCGGTGTTTTGCTTCTCTTGTACGGATTTTTCTGTGTAATGACACAGGGCAGATTCGCTGGAACAACTCGTATTCTGAGCGCTCTCAACTATGCATACTTTTTAGGGTTCTTATCATTGGGAGTTACATTCGTAATCGCAACAGGCGGAATCGACTTCTCTATCGGACCAGTTATGTTCTGTTGTGCATTGGTTGCAGGTTACAGCCTGACAGCACATGGTGTACCTATGGCAGCAGCAATGATAATCAGCTTACTTGTAGGACTTGTGTTTGGTGTCTTTAACGGATATCTTGTAGCATATTGGTCAGTACCTTCATTCATCACTTCAATGGCAAGTATGAACATTGCAAAAGGTATTGCATCTGTATACACAAAGACACAGTCAGTCAGCTGGCCACAGGCATCACAGGAAGGTGGATGGTACAGAAACCTTATCAAAGTTGGGGATATTCCGGTAGGTTTGATTATTTTCTTGGCTGTTGCAGTTATTTGTGCAGTGATTTTGAACAAGACAAGAATCGGACGTTACATTCTTTCACTTGGAAGCAACAAAGAAGCTGTTCGACTTTCAGGTGTAAATGTTAAAAAATGGGAGATGGCAGCATACGTTATCTGTGGACTCCTTGTAGGAATCAGCGCACTCTTCTATGTAGCTGCTTATACAACAGTTCAGCCTGGATATGGTGATCAGTACAACAACGAAGCAATTGCTGGTTGTGTAATGGGAGGAACTTCCATGGCAGGAGGTCTTGCTTCTATCAGCGGTACTGTAATCGGTGTGTTTATCATCGCTTTACTTCAGGAAGGAATTCTGGCTCTTGGCTTAAGAAAAGATTATCAGCTTATTATTACAGGTATTATTGTTATCGTTGCAGTATTCAGTGATGTTGTTGCAAGACGTAGAAAGAACTAATAATGATACATGGGAAATTGAGATTGAGAACAGAAAGGCAAGGGTAATAGAATGGGCGAAGTTATTTTAACGATGAAAGATATTGACAAGTCTTTCCCTGGTGTACATGCTTTGGATCATGTAAACCTGGAAGTGAGAAAAGGTGAAGTCCTTGCACTTATGGGAGAGAACGGTGCCGGTAAATCAACATTGATGAAAGTGTTGACAGGTATTTACAAAAAAGATTCCGGTACAATTACATATGAAGGAAAAGAAGTAGAATTTACAAACGCAAGAGAAGCTCAGGATGCAGGTGTTATCATCGTACATCAGGAGTTGAACATGTTAGGTGATCTGACTGTTGCACAGAACATTTTTATCGGACGTGAGTTCAAAAAAGGACTTAGCATTGATGATAAGAAGATGAATGAAGAAGCTAAGCCTCTGGTAAACTGAATGAATATTTCTATTATTTCTAGGGAGAAAATGGCGAACCTGACAGTCGGAAAACAGCAGATGTGTGAGATCGCAAAAGCAATCTCTCATGATGCAAAAGTAATCGTCTTTGACGAACCATCTGCTGCATTAACAGAGACAGAGATTCAGGAACTCTTTAAAATCATTCGTGATTTGAGAGAAAAACAGCTTGGTATTGTTTATATCTCACATCGTATGGATGAGATTAAAGTCATTACAGACCGTGTTACAGTTATGCGAGATGGTCAGTATGTTGGAACATTGATCACAAAAGATAGTACAAAAGACGATATCATCAACATGATGGTTGGTCGTGTTATTTATGAAGATCCTAAGACTGCAAGTACAGTACCAAAAGATGCACCGGTTGTTCTGAAGGTAGAACACCTCAATGCAGGTAAGATGGTTCAGGATGTAAGCTTTGAATTACGCAAAGGTGAAATCCTTGGATTCTCAGGACTTATGGGTGCTGGACGTACAGAGACAGCAAGAGCTTTATTTGGAGCTGACCCAATCGACAGTGGTGACATTTACATTAATGGTAAAAAAGTTACAATCAAGAGTCCGGAAGATGCTGTTAGATGTGGTATCGGATATCTTTCAGAAGATAGAAAGAGATACGGAATTGTTGTTCAGAAATCAGTTGCTGAGAATACAACAATGGCAACAATGGAACAGTTCATGAAGGGTATCTTTATCGATAAGAAGAAAGAGAAAGAAGTTGCTAAGAAATATGTAGAATCTCTTGCAACAAAAACACCAACAGTAGATCAGCTGGTAGTAAACCTGTCAGGTGGTAACCAGCAGAAAGTTGTTATCGCTAAATGGCTGACAAGAGATTCAGAGATTCTGATTTTCGATGAGCCTACAAGAGGTATCGACGTTGGAGCTAAAAATGAGATTTACAAACTGATGAATCAGTTGGCAGCAGAAGGAAAAGCCATTATTATGATTTCCTCAGAGATGACAGAAATATTACGTATGAGTGATAGAATCGTCGTAATGTGTGAAGGAAAGAAAACTGGTGAGCTGGATATTTCCGAGGCTACACAGGAAAATATCATGAACATGGCTACACGAGAGATTGATTAGGGAGGAAAAAGTAATGGCAAAAACAACGACGAAAACGGCTGGTACGAAGAAGTCGACAATCGATAGACTTGGAGGACAGAAAGTAATCGTTCTTCTCGTAGTAATTGCATTGTTTATCTTCTTCTGCATAATGAGCCCGAACTTTAGAAAATATACAACAATTATTAACATCCTTGATTTCTCATATTATATTTCATTGATGGCAATTGGAGTTGCATTTACATTGATGACAGGCGGTGTAGACCTTTCCATTGGTACAGGACTTATTTGTTACTCGCTTGTAGGTGGATATTTGATCGTGCATCAGGGACTTCCTACAGGAGTTGGTATTCTGATTAGTATCTTAATGGGTATGGCAGTAGGTGTTCTAAACGGATTCTTAGTTGCAATCATGGAATTACCTGCATTCTTAGCTACACTTTGTACATGTATGATTACTCGAGGACTTGGATCTATCATTTCAGGTGGATTTGGAATTTCATGGCCGGCAGCTGGAGCAGCAGGCGGATGGTTCAGAAAAATCTTCAAGATTCAGGTTGGTGGAACAAATATTCCAATCGGATTCTTATGGATTATCTTGTTAGTAGTAGTAATGTCATTTGTATTGAATCATACAAAAATCGGACGTTATACACTTGCAATCGGAAGTAACAAAGAAGCAACAAAATTATCTGGTGTAAACGTAACATTCTACCACATTATGGCTTATGTGATTTGCGGATTCTTTGCAGGATTAGCTTCAATTTCTTACTCAGCTATCTTCGCAACAGTTCAGCCAGGTAGTGGTGCCGGATTTGAGCTTGAAGCGATCGGCGGAGCTATCATCGGTGGCGTATCAATGTCAGGTGGTGCAGGAAGTATCACAGGAACACTTGCAGGTGTATTCGTAATCTGTCTGTTAAAGACAGGACTTCCATTCATCGGATTGACAGCTAACTGGCAGCAGATCATTACAGGATTTGTATTAATCGCAGCTGTATTGGTTGATATCATGAAGAGAAAAGGTGAAAACAAATAATTTCACATAAGAAAAAATAATTAATATTTCAATCGTGGCGGAAAAATCCGCCACCCCTAAAAAAGATAGATAGCAATCAGAGACGAGGGAAATGACTGATTGTTACTATAGAAAAAGAAAAAACATTTTCATGTCAAGGAGGACAAAAATTATGAAAAAGAGAGTTTTAGCAGTATTACTTGGTGGATGCATGGTAGCAGGACTTCTTGCTGGATGTGGCGGAAGCTCATCTTCAAGCTCAAGCGATTCTTCATCAGACAGCGCAAAATCTGACGGAGATTCAGGAAAAGGATATCACTTCGAAGTAGTTGTAAAGAGCTTCCAGTCTTCATACTGGCAGGCAGCTGTACAGGGAATCGAGCAGGCACAGGATGAACTTGGTGTAACAACAAACACAACAGGTCCTAACGCAGAGTCTGATATCGCTGACCAGGTAAACATGCTGAACAACGCAATCAACCAGAACCCAGACGGAATCGCACTTGCTGCTTGTGACCAGAACTCAGTTATTGAAGCACTTCAGTCAGCAAAAGACAAAGGTATCCCGGTAGTATGTTTCGACTCAGGTGTACCTGATGCTCCAGAAGGATCTGTATACGCTACAGTAGTTACAGACAACGGTGGTGCTGGTGCTATCGCAGCAGACAAAATTTACGAAGCAGTTAAAGATAAAATCGCAAAAGCTGACGGACAGGTTCGTGTAGGTGAAGTTAACCAGGATGCTACATCTGCTAACATCACAGAGCGTGGAATGGGATTCGTAAACAGATTTATCGAACTTGCTAAAGAAGATGGAAAAACATGTGCAGTAGTTGGAAATGACTACTATGTTAACCTTGTAGAGGACAACGGAGATGCTAAAACAGCTGATATCATCATCGAAGTAGCTGTACCTGCACAGACAACAGTTGAGCTGTGTGCTACAGAGGCATCTAACATCATGAACAAAAACGATACAATCGCTATGTTCGGTTCTAACCAGGTTTCAGCTGAAGGTCTTCTTACAGCTAACCAGAACCTGAATGTATTAGGATCAGATGTTGAGAAAAACATCATCGCAGCTGGATTCGATGCTGGATCTACAATCAAAGCAGCTGTTAAAGACGGAACACTCATCGGTGCTGTTACACAGTCTCCATTAATGCAGGGTAAAATTTCTATCGAAACACTGTATGACATCTGCGAAGGAAAAGAAGTTAAAGACGTTCAGACAGATGGTTACTGGTATGATTCAACAAACATGGATGATGCTGACATCTCTCCAAACTTGTATGACTAATTTCAGAATAACAATCTGAAAAGCATAAAATAAGGAAAACCGGGGATAAAAACCTCGGTTTTTCTATTTAATGGAAATATCTTTTTCTTGCTATAAAGATATCATCTCGGTATAATAATAGTAGATTTTGGCAGGAAAAGATCTAAGTCGGAAGAACATGAAAGACATAGGAGGATGATTAGATGCTTCAAGGGATAGAAATAATTTTCGAAGACAGAGATAAAATGATGGCTCATTTGAAAAAGAAAACTTATAAGGAATATACAGAAAACTTTATTCAAAACCATGGCCATTATTTTGAAGAGATGACAACATATGTAGAAGGTGCTAAAGACAAAGAAGCAGCGGCAAAAGAAATCGGAGAATGTCTTGCATCAGCAGTAAAGAAGACATTTGTAAATAAGAAGGGGAAGATTGGAGCGCGTACCCAGTCTGATCTCAATTTCTTTATGATATACTATGTCTTTCCAACAATTCTTAGCAGCGGAAGCGAATATGCTAAGACAATTGCGGATGGTGTATGTGAGGTATGGAAAAGCAGTTTTGCTAATAGTGATATCGGTTATACAGACTATGATTCATTATATGATTCATTCCGTGAAAAAATATTTGGTATTTTTTAATGCGAAAACATAAAAAAGAGGATGAATACAAATAAGAACGAAAAAGAGATGCATGTGAATTTTGTTTCATAAGCATCTCTTTTTTGTTCTTTCTTAAATAGGAGAGTGAATATTAAAAATAGAAGAAAAAGTATTATTTCAAATATTGCTTTGGAGTTGTTCCTTTGTATTTTTTAAATGTTTTTATAAAATAACTCAAATCATTAAAACCGGAATTATAAGCCACTTCTGTAATCGTATCATTTGTTGTAAGCAGTTGATAGCAGGCACGCTCAATGCGGTAATAATTTAAATAATCAACAGGTGAACGATGTGTCATTTCCTGAAAAAAACGACAAAAATATTTCGGAGACATCTGCACAGAATCTGCCATTTCCTGTAAACTGATCGGTTTGTTATAGGAAGATTCGATAAATTCCAAAGCCTGCTTAAGCTGGACAATCCTTCGATGATCACGAGGTGGTTTGTCAGGAGTTGGATTATAATAATTTTCAGAAAAAATAGTTCCGATCAGTTGGTATAAGGAACCAAGTACAATGAGCTGATAACCAGGTTTTTTAGAGGAAATTGAATCAAACATATGCCATACGATCTGGTGGATATCATTGTAAGTTCCGGTGTAAACATAATTAAAAGAGACTTCTCGGTCGGTAATTTTACGCACGAATTTACAACAGTCATCATTCTTATTCATTAAGACATTCATGTCAAATACCAGACAATCATATTCACAGCCAAGCGGGGTGCCGGAATGAAGAGAACCGGCTGGAATAAATATAAATGAACCGGCTGAGACATGGAAAGTCCGTTCATCAATTGTTATCTGTAAAACACCTTTTAAAACACGGATTAATTCAAATTCTACATGCCAGTGCAGAGCCATCTCATATTGCGGATGAGAGGGCGAAACATGATGGTATTCCAATGGAAAATCAACAGTTCCTCGTTGTCGGCTTTCACGATAGTTTATATATTGCATAGTATTTTTGTACTCCTTTTCATTTGTATAGATTATTATAAATAAGATTGGTTGATTTTCAAAACAAAATAACAAATGTGAATATTGTTATATTTTTTACCAGTATAACACAAGTAAATTGTAGAAAACAATGGTAAAATGATTACATGAGATCAAGGGAGTGAAGAGAAGTGCGTATTTACTCCATTATGAACTGCTTCATAACTGTCAATATATGATGGGATGGAAGTGAGAAAGGAGGTTCATCAGTGAGCAACAACAAAAAACAAGTTCTGGCATTTGATTTTGGTGGCGGAAGCGGAAGAGCAATTCTCGGAAGTCTGGAAGATGGAAAGATTCAGATGAAAGAAGTATATCGCTTTTCAAATGATCCGGTTATAATCAACGGAACAATGTATTGGGACACACTGAGACATTTTTTTGAAATTAAACAGGGAATTGTAAAAGCAAAACAGGAGGGTGGCTTCGAAAGTATCGGAATTGATACATGGGGAGTTGACTTCGGACTTTTGGATGAACATGGAGCATTGTTAGAAAGTGCGGTTCACTACAGAGATGATCGTACACTTGGCATGCAGGAAGAAGTGTTCAAAGCAATTCCAAAAGAAAGAGTGTACGAGTTAACTGGATTACAGTTTGAAAATTTCAACACAATTTTCCAATTATATTCATTGGTTAAGAAAAGACCATGGTTATTGGAAAAAGCAGACAAGATGTTATTAACTCCTGATTTGTTCAACTATTTCCTTACAGGAGAGAAGAAAGCAGAGTATACAATGGCTGCTACAACACAGCTTTTGGATGCAAAGAAGAAAGAATGGTCAGAAGAGATTCTGGAGGCACTTCAGATTCCAAAACATATTTTACCGGAGATCGTTCCAAGTGGAACTGTAATCGGTACATTGCAGCCTGCAATTTGTGAAGAGCTTGGCGTAGACCCGGCAAAAGTAATTGCAATCACAGGACATGACACACAGAGTGCAGTGGTATCAGTACCAACACAGAATGAAGATTTTATTTTCATTAGTTGTGGAACATGGAGTCTGTTCGGAACAGAGTTACAAGGACCGGTTATTGGAGAAAAATCACTGGAGTGTAATGTAAGTAATGAAGGTGGTTATGGTAATACAACAACATTGTTGAAAAATATCATTGGACTTTGGCTTGCACAGGAAAGCCGTAGACAATGGATTCGTGAAGGTCAGGAATATTCGTTCGGCGAATTGGAACAGATGGCAGTAAAAGCAGAGCCATTCCAGAGCTTTATCGATCCGGATTCACCAGAATTCGTTGCTGCAGGTAATATTCCGGAACGTATCCGTGAGTTCTGCCGTAAAACAGGACAGAAAGTACCGGAGACAATCGGAGAGATTATGTGCTGTATCAACCAGAGCTTAGCATTAAAATATCGTTATGCATTGGAACAGATCGAAGCATGTACAGGTAAACATTATCCTGTGATCAATATGATCGGTGGAGGAATCCAGAGTAAACTTCTTTGTCAGATGACAGCAGGAGCTAACGGACGTAAAGTTATCGCAGGACCTGTCGAAGCAACAGCACTTGGAAATATTGCTGTACAGTTGATGGCTCTTGGAGAAATCAAAGATGTAAAAGAAGCAAGACAGATCATCGCAGATTCAGAAACTACATATGAGTATCTTCCACAGGATACAGAGAAGTGGAATGCTGCATATGAGAAATTTAAAACATTTATTCATTAATCAAGGAGGAAATGTATCATGGCAAAATCAAGACTTATTGGGGACTATCCTGTAATTGGAATCAGACCTACAATCGATGGAAGAAGAGGAGTTCTTAAAGTTCGTGAGTCATTGGAAGACCAGACAATGAACATGGCAAAATCCGCTGCAAAATTATTTGAGGAGAACATCAGATATTCAAACGGAGAGCCAGTTAAAGTCGTTATCGCTGATACAACAATCGGACGTGTTGCAGAGTCAGCAGCTTGCGCAGACAAATTTAGAAAAGAAGGTGTAGATATTACTCTTACAGTTACACCTTGCTGGTGCTACGGAGCTGAGACAATGGACATGGATCCTAACACAATCAAAGCTGTTTGGGGATTCAACGGAACAGAAAGACCAGGAGCTGTATATCTTGCATCAGTACTTGCTACACATGCACAGAAAGGACTTCCAGCATTTGGTATTTATGGACATGATGTTCAGGAAGCAGATGACACATCTATCCCAGCTGACGTAGAAGAGAAGCTGTTAAGATTCGGACGTGCTGCAGTTGCTTGTGCAACAATGAGAGGAAAATCTTACTTACAGATCGGTTCTGTAACAATGGGTATTGGTGGATCTATCATCAACACAGACTTCTTCGAAGATTATCTTGGAATGCGTGTAGAATCTGTAGACGAGGTAGAAATCATCCGTCGTATGACAGAAGGTATCTATGACGAAGAAGAATACAAGAAAGCACTTGCATGGACAAAAGAAAAATGTATCGAAGGATTCGATAAGAACCCAGAAGAACTTCAGAAAACTCGTGATCAGAAAGATTCTGAGTGGGAATTCGTAGTTAAGATGATGTGCATCATCAAAGACTTAATGAATGGTAACGATAAACTTCCAGCAGGATGCGAAGAAGAGATGGTTGGACACAATGCAATCGTTGCAGGATTCCAGGGACAGAGACAGTGGACAGACTTCTATCCAAACTGTGACTATCCAGAAGCACTCTTGAATACATCATTTGACTGGAATGGAGCAAGAGAGCCATACGTTCTCGGAACAGAGAATGATACATTGAACGCAACAAGTATGTTGTTCATGAAACTGTTAACAAACCGTGCGCAGATCTTCGCTGATGTTCGTACATACTGGAGCCCAGAGGCTGTTAAGAAAGCTACAGGATATGATTTGGAAGGTGTTGCTAAAGACGCAGGCGGATTTATCCACTTGATCAACTCTGGAGCAGCTTGTCTGGATGCTTGTGGTGAAGCAAAAGATGAGAACGGCAATGGAGTTATGAAACCTTGGTATGAAGTAACAGAAGAAGATCAGGATGCAATCATGAAAGCTACTACATGGAACTATGCAGACCTTGGATACTTCCGTGGTGGTGGATTCTCTTCAAGATTTGAAACAAAAGTAGAGATGCCTGCAACAATGATCCGTCTGAACATTGTAAAAGGACTTGGACCAGTTCTTCAGATCGCAGAAGGATGGACAGTAGGACTTCCAGCAGAAGTTTCTGATAAACTTTGGAAGAGAACAGACTACACATGGCCATGTACATGGTTCGCTCCAAGAACAACTGGAGAAGGTGCATTCAAGACAGCTTACGATGTAATGAACAACTGGGGAGCTAACCACGGTGCAATCAGCTACGGACATATCGGAGCAGATTTGATCACAATGGCTTCTATGTTGAGAATTCCAGTTTGCATGCACAACGTACCAGAAGAGAAGATCTTCAGACCAGCAGCTTGGAATGCATTTGGAATGGATAAAGAAGGTGCAGACTACAGAGCATGTGCTAACTTTGGACCACAGTTCAAAAAATAATTAACAAATAATACAGATTGCATGCAATCGAAAAATAATTAATCCCTAAAAAAGACAGGGCGCATGCCGAAATGGTATGCGTCCTTTTTAGAAAAATGAAAAACTTCATGGAGGATGCGAAGATGTTAAAAGGAATTCCTAAAATTTTATCACCAGAATTATTAAAAGTATTATGTGAGATGGGACATAGTGACCGTATCGTTATTGCAGATGGAAACTTTCCATGCGAATCAATGGGAAAAGATGCAATCGTAATCCGTTGTGACGGACATGGCGTACCAGAAATTTTGGATGCAATTCTCACAGTTATGCCATTGGATGCATATGTAGAGAAACCAGTTAATTTGATGGAACTTATGCCATGTGATATCGGCAAAATCGACACACCAATCTGGGACGAGTACAAAGCAATCGTGAAGAAACACGATGAAAGAGGCGAAGCAGCAGTTGGCAATATCGAGAGATTTGCATTTTATGATGAAGCTAAAACAGCTTATGCAATCATTGCAACAGGTGAGTCAGCAGTTTATGCAAATGTAATGCTTCAGAAAGGTGTTGTAACTGAGTAAACAGTTACGAGTTGTTGAACAAGTAATTAATATTTTTTTCTCCTAAAAATATAGAATCCAAAAAAGATTCGAAAGGCAGAGTCAGAGTAGAAAATACTTTGGCGCTGCCTTTTTGCGGTTGCTTTTGTCTGTCAAAAAGTAATAACTTATGGTAAACTATATTAGAGAGTGAAATAGGAAAAACATATCATTGAGAATATGGAGGGAGAAGAAAAATGGATACGATGACAATAGTACTTATTCTACTTTTTATAGTGTTCGTAATGCCAGGTGTGTACCTGCTTATAAAATCGGCGGTTAAAAATGGAATCCTAGAAGCTGAAAAAGAATTGAAAGAAATAAGAAAAAATAATAGAAATTCATCATAATTTATAAATAGGTTTATACTTGTACAATCACACAACTTCGTTTCTATGCGATTACTCTGTTGACTACATTGCCTTGTCTGTCAAAAAGTAATAACTTATGGTAAACTATCATAGTGTGAAATAGGAAAGTAAGTTCTAAAGAATTGAGATGAGGTTGGATATGCATTTAGAGTGGAATAAAATAAAGACACCCAGATATCTGGAAATCGGACTTGCAGTCATATTGATTATCACAATGGCAGGAATCGGAGGTTGGAAAAGACATCAATCTGTCGTTATTGCAAAAGAAGCAGAGATGATACATAAGGTAGAAGTTGAAAATCAGAATGCTAAGGAAAAACAAGAATCAAAAACGAAAAAATCAGAAGAAAAAAACGAAGATGATTCTGTTCAGGAAACTACCGCAAATGGACAATATCCAATTATGGGAGAAAGTCCGGTCACAGTCGAACAACTTGTTTCTTATTTTAAATCGGCCGGTGTAGCATATCCAACAGAGGAACTGAAAAAAGGCGGTGCTGATTCTATCGAGACATTTGCAACGATGTATTGTGAAGAAGCGGTTGCCGAAGGGGTTCGCCCGGAGGTTGCATTTGTGCAGACAATGAAAGAAACAGGATGGCTTCAGTTTGGCGGAGATGTTTCTGTGAATCAGTTTAATTTTGCAGGACTAGGAACAACCGGAGGCGGCGTTCCAGGAAATTCCTATCCCGATGTGAGAACTGGAATCCGTGCACAGGTTCAGCATCTGAAAGCATATGCTACGACAGAACCATTGAATCAGGAATGTGTGGATGAGAGGTATGAATATGTTTTAAAAGGATGTGCTCCGTATGTAGAATGGCTGGGGCAAAAAGAAAATCCGGCAGGAACCGGATGGGCAACTGCGGAGAAGTATGGATATTCGATAGTAGATATGATTGGGAAAATCTAATAGAACGCAAAGGATATTGAGCGATGATATCTGCGATAGTGGATTTTCGAGGATTGAAGATGCAAAATTTACGAAGGGAGTATCCTCAAGTCCTAGAAAAGGCAAGATGTAGATGCAATTATACATGCCAGGCAGGATGAAAAGTATCTGCAAGTTCAAAGAAACGTAAGTTGCAGATACAACAGCTGCCAAAAGAGCATCTGCAACAGCGAATATCAAGCCTTGCAGATACAACGATTACCACAAAGATATCTACAACATTGAATAAGCGAGATGTGTAGATACCTGAGATACCAGTGCCTGTTCAGTAAAGCTCTGCTTTTTAATTTATTAGATTTGCGATAACGTACTGAGAAAAAATATTTGATATGAATTTCTGCGAATACAAAGGAAGCGATTGGAAATAGTAAAAGGCCAGAATTTTACGTTAGAGCTTAGAAACTTGCTGTTTGAGGGCACAGCCCGAGTTGCTGGTTTCTAAGCTCTGTTTTTAGTAATAATTCTGACCTTTATGTATTTCCCGCTGACGGAGT
>OFCH01000364.1_pt1 | contig 15861 bp, 20 predicted proteins | sample 1520771 | NCBI WGS metagenome assembly OFCH01 (sample SAMEA2699034, study PRJEB24076) | metagenome | biome: Human gut stool | place: Spain | collected 2012-10-23 | reverse complement strand
AAGGAAAAAGAGCTCCTTCGAGCTCTTTTGATTCAGTTCTGTAAACTTGAAGTTAGCGATTTCTTTTTCCGGTATTCTCTGTTCCACGGATTTCCTCATGATAGAAATAATCTACGATCACCGGATGCCCCTGCGGGACTCTGCCATAAGGCATTTCATTATCCACAAAGGCACAATCATACTTCTTAGCCATTTTCTCAGCTTTTACTTCAAGTGCTTCAAAGTAGCTGCGGTTATGCTTGTTATAGATCTCGTCGTAAAGTGGTACAAGATCAGGATATTTTCCGGCGATATAATCCATAATTGTCTTTTTGAAACCGCCTCGAAGATTGAGATTTTCGAGCCAAAACAGATCGCACTGATCCTTTACCCGCTCAAAGATTGCTTCAAAATCCGTGATACCGGGGAATACCGGGGATACGAAACAGACTGTACGGATACCTGCCTCATATACCTGCTTCATAGCAGCGATACGGTGCTCAATGCTCGAAGCAGAATCCATATCGTTCTTGAAATTTTCATCTAGTGTGTTGATCGACCATGAAACGGTTACACGTCCAAGCTTCTTCAGCAGATCAATATCCCGTACCACAAGATCCGACTTTGTGCAGATCAGAATATCTGCGTCACTGCCGATCAGCTGCTCCAGAAGTTTTCTGGTATTCCCGAATTGCTCCTCCTGTGGATTGTAGCCATCTGTCACAGAACCGATGACCACCCGCTGTCCGGCATATTTCTTCGGATTTTTAATTTCCGGCCAATGCTTCACATCAAGGAAAGTGCCCCACTCCTCCTTGTGCCCGGTAAAGCGCTTCATAAAAGAAGCATAGCAATACTTGCAGGCATGTGTACAGCCCACATAGGGATTGACCGAGTAACCGCCTACCGGCAGACTAGACTTAGTCATGATGTTCTTTGTTTCCACCTCACGAATGAGGATTCCATTTATTACTTCTTCCATGATTTCTGTACCTCTAACACTTTATTAAATTCTTCCGGCATTTCCTGAATCATATTTTCGTCCCCTATGATAGGGACAAGGTCTTCCTTCATAAACACCGGAACGCCGAGCTTATGTGCCTGGTCCGTCAGAGACCATGCCCATTCCGGCTCCGTATGAATCTTCCTGCTCTGAGCTCCGGTCATGGTGCCGACAACGATCCAATTGATTCCGGAAAGGTCAACTGTGCCGGGATCGTCGAATAATGGCTCAAAGGTAACATGATAATGTTTTGCTCTGACGTTTTTCCGAAGGGCGTCGATACGCCACAGTTCTGCTTTCCTCGTCACCGTAACGCCAAACCATGTGTTTTCCAGATCGGTATCAAAATCCAGCAAATCAGGTCGCTTGGTAAGGAACAGGAATTGATGCTGTGGATTTTCACGTATCTTTGCAAATACCTCGTCTATCCATTCCGACTTCCATCCGGAGAGATCGCTCATGCCGGTAAGAAGAAAGTTCTGCGGACGTTTCTTTTCCATTATCTTGAGCTTACCCGGAAAGAATTCAGGGTCAGCGAAATCATCTATCATATGCCAGCGTTTCACGTTGTTGCGGGCATAGCAATATGCACACCCCACTGTGCAGCCAATGACGATATTCATGTTCTGAATCTGATCTTTGATACAAATACTCATGACTTCTGCCACTCCTCAAGATTCTTTCTGATGCGGTCGAGGCATTCCTCAAACCGGGTAATTTCTTCCTCCGAAAAACCTTTGTAGTAAATACTGCCCATCTCATCAGATACAGAATCGTACTCGCCCTTTAAGGCATGTGCTTTCTCAGTCAGAAATAGGAGTGTTTTCCTTTTGTCCGTTTCAGACTGAGCACGGCTTATCAACCCTTGATTTTCCATTCTTTCCAGCATCGTAGTAAGAGATGTTATCGCTAATCCGCATTTAGTCGAGAGTGACCTGATTGAGATACCATCTTCCTGCCACAGTACATAAAGAATACGCCCCTGGGCTCCATTAAACGCATCAATATTCTTTTCACTGAGAATCTTCTCGAAAATCCGATCTCCAAGCTGTTTTATTTTGGTAACAAGAAATCCTCCATTCATTTCCATACAAAAGCTCCTATATAGTAGTTTATTAAAAACATACTATATAGGAGCTTTATTGTCAACAGTTTATATGTCTTAATAGGTAAATTCCATTTTTTTCAATTCAAGTTTGTATTTCTGTTTGTTTTAAAAATGGGCAACTCCGATTGGAATTGCCCACTCTTTATACTAATTATGCGATTTTTTCTTGCTTGCATCGATTTCTGCATCAATTGATGTAAGTTTGATGTAAATCGCTGTTTTTTTAGTTTTTCATCAAATGAAGTACGTCCCGTCTATTCGGTAAAACGGTACATCTTTACGTGCATATCCCATACACGGCACCTCCTTTTTTTGCACGAAAAAAGCAGCTAACCTATTTTTCATAGACTAACTGCTCGTGCTTTTGTTCCATATTCAGTTTTATTCTACAAATCCGACAGTGAAATTCGGTCGTATGCGCCATTTTTCTTATCTTCCGGATGTGGTTCCAGTCCGATAATTGTAATATCTTTCTGGTCTGGTCCATAAACCCAGTACATTCTCATTGCGCCACTGGTTTTATTTTCCAGATATGATTGCCACACTTTCATTCCATAACGTCTGGATAACGGCTCTATTTCATGGGTTTGAAGACTCGGATAACCCGGATCAGCCGACAACAGCTTTAAAGCCTTTCCCCATTTTTTATACAACTGTTCTTCCTTCTTTTTTATATTACCGGAACGATATTTCTCCTGCAGATCTAACCAAAGTTCCTGCATTTCAGGAATTCCCATTCGTATATTAAAATTCATCTCTTATTCCTTTTAAAAATCTGACAGGTCAATAGCCGGGGAAACATCGCCTCTCTTAAAGTTACTTACTGCACGATCCATATCTGCCAGAGTTCTGGCTGAAATGCTCTCTGGCACTGCCAGTTCCCGAGGTTCCAGAATAATGCAGCCATTTCCGTATTCTTTGACATTATAATACTGATAAGCAGCTCCTCTGAGAGTAATTCTTTTTTTGTTATCCAGATGGGCAACATAATCTTTCATTGCTTCCATTATCAACACCTCCTACGCAAGCATTTGTGTGGGAAATCCCACCTCTTATTATTATAATACGCTTTTCTATATTATCTGTCAATCTACTTTTACTTACTCCTATACTTGAAAGTATTCAGTTACTGTGCACTCCGTTCACAGTAACTTAGTCAAACTGCATTCCAAATCACCTTCGGTGATGGCATTTTGCCCTGTATGTCTACGAAAAAAGCACCTCTCAGATTAACTGATCAGTGCTTCTGCTGCGTTTCTACTAAATAAATTTTCTTAATTAGTGCCATTTTTTTACATAGGCTTTTCCCATATTTCCTAAAAAACAAAATTCCTGTAACTGTTACTGCAACCATATCCGCAAACGGTTCTGCCCAAAAAACAGCTTTCACCTGTCCGGGTAAGACGTGAGGCAAAATAAAAATAAGCGGTAACAGCAATATTACCTTTCTTAATAAAGCAAGAAAAATTGAAACTGTCGCATTTCCTAATGCAAGAAATGTATTCTGACAGGCATATTGCAATCCCATCATCCCTGCTACCGCAAAATATATACGAATCATTTTGATAATATTCATAGTAATCGGATTCACTGGCAAACAAGATATATTTACCATCTACCAATCCCATGTAATCATCACCAGTGTTAAAACCTTTCACTGCCAGTTCCTCCATTTCTTTGAATTTTATGATTTAATCTTCTTTGATGGTTACAGTGTATATCAATAGATGGGGTATAAAAATCCCTGCTCTTTTATACTGCTATCCTTTTAAGACAAAAGGCCCAGAATAGCTTTTCTGATCCTTTCCATCTTGTTGTTTTCAATTATAGATAAAGCTATTATGCAACATTCTGGTTCTCATCATCTAGTTGAGGTAAATCTTCATCATTGCCAATTGCTTTTAACAATGCGCTTGTTGTTTCTTGATGCTTCAAGTATAATAAAATCCATAAAGGAAATACACGCACAGCATGTGGACTTACCACCTGATAATCCTCATGTTCGTCGATATACGGGGAGGTTATTCTCATGGGGAAACAATCTACAAGAGAAAATAAAACAATTTATCAGATTTGCCGGGAAGAAGCCGGTCTTACCAGATCAGAAGCCAGCGAAAAAATGACTGCTGTTTCTGATTCTAAAATTGAAAAATTTGAATATGAAATTCAGGAACCTACACCTTACGATATCATTCAAATGGCTGATGCTTATAAGAGACCAGACCTCTGCAATTATTATTGCTCACATAAATGTGAAATAGGTCACCGCTATGTTCCGGAGGTAGAAGTAACTGATTTGTCAAATATCATCCTGGAAACCATTGCCGGTCTAAATGAAATCAACCCTCTTACCGGTCGGCTGATTCAAATAGCCCGTGATGGCAAGATCAGCGATGATGAGATGAAGGATTTTGCTTTTATCAGTAAAAAACTAGATGAAATTTCTTTAGCTATAGACTCTTTGAATCTTTGGATAGATAAGACAGCCAGTGAACAGGGTCTCAATTTTGAACTTCTAAATGCAGAAAAAGAAAAATTAAAATAATCCATAGTGCACGACGGGCAATGAACCATTTCTGATTCATTGCCCGTCTCCTTACATACGCTGTAATTGACTAACAATACTTTCCGTTCTTCGAATAGCCTCTTCCACCTGTCTTTTTGCAGTATTGATTCGATCCTGCACCATCCAATCCACAACAAATCCATCAAAAAAATAATCCGCAAATGAAAGGAAATCTCCTGTATCGATATGTAAATCACATGCCATATTTACATCATTTAATTCCCTGCTGAAATTACGAAGATCATATTTCGCCTGTTCCATATTCTGCTTTGCATGATCCATTTTAGAATGTTTTAGCATCGTAGAAAAGAATCCACCGCCAAACATATCCACCAAGCCCCAATTTTTTGCACTGTTCAGGTTTTCTTTTGCTGTCCGAAGACTACTTAACGCACGTTGTCCTGCTTCAATTGCTTCTCTTTTTTCTTTTTCAATATCATATCCCATAAAAAACACCTCTCTGACTCTTTATGAATGTGAAGTTACAAGTCCGATAATTCCACCAATAATCAATAACGGAAAAGCTATATACATTAATCCGCCTATCACCATTCCAATTAATATCACTGGAAAGAAAATAACCGTACAAAGTAATTTCATGATTCCCCAGGATGCTTTTAAGCCAAATATAAAAAATTTTCCAACAAACCAAATCATACAAATAGTAAATAATAATGATAACATCTTTTTTCTCCTTCTAACACTCATCCAGTTGCGAATGATTCATTTTTTTCTGTTTATCTGATATAAAATCAAATGTATTTTTCACTCCAAGCTTGTTACTGAATTCCGGATTTTTTTCAATCTTTTCTATTATCCGAATTAATCGTATTCTCTGTGCTGCATTCATCTGATCACCTCTCGAATATCCACCTTTTCTGTTGATATTGTCAGTATAGCAAAATAATTTTTTACAATACACATCCATAGTAAAGAATTAAATCTTTATAATTCCCATTTTTGAGGAATAACACAAACTAAGGCCATAAAAGAAAAGAGGTGTCGCAATTTGCTAACACCTCAGTATCTTTTAACTCAAAAACTTTCTTTTTAACTTAGCTAATGTTAAAAGCAAAGTTTTTCGTTTTCATTGAAAACTACAGCCCATAAAAGCTTTTTTGTTCAATGAACTTTAATTTTGCAATTTGTGCAGACCATCTGCACAAATTCTATTCTGTTTCTTTGTCTTCACTATCCTGCTGCTGAAGATAAAACATTGCCTTTTGGGTTTCAATCTCCGCTTTCAGTTCTTCTTTTGTCGGTAAGTATAATTTGTACTTGGAAGCAAATAATTGTTCATTACCGTGCATAACAGAATAACGGGCAATATCATCGTCTGTATCAGAACAAAGAACAATACCGATTGTCGGGTTATCTCCCTCGCTGCGTTTCAGTTCATCATACATACGAATATACATATCCATCTGTCCTACATCTTGATGTGTAATCTTTTCTGTTTTCAGGTCGATAAGGACAAAGCATTTCAGTATGTAATTGTAAAACACAAGGTCGATATAATAGTCCTGCTTCTCCGTGTGAATGTACTGTTGCCTTGCCACAAAAGCATATCCCTTTCCAAGCTCCATCAAAAATTTCTGCAAATTGGAAAGAATACTTTTCTCAAGGTCACTCTCTGTGAAATCTGTATTCTGAGAAAAACCTAAAAACTCTGCAACTACCGGATTTTTGATAAACTCCAACTTATCATTTTGATACGATGCAGTCAGTTCCTTCATTTCACTTTCTACAAGCCCTTTTTTCTGAGTCCCCAGCATACGGTAATAATACTGAGAAGAAATGTTCCTCTGCAAAGTACGGACACTCCAAGTTTGTTCTGCGGCTTCTTTCTCATACCAATCACGAGCTGCCTTATCTTTAACCTGTAATAATGCTGCGTAATGCGACCAAGACAGTAGCCCAACAGATTTTCCAGACGGTGTCTGGAAAATTTCGGGATAGGTCTTATAGAAAGAATAAAAGCTATATAGATTCGACTTTGTATAACCTTTTCCATATTCAGCCGATAATTCTTTTGCTAACTTTTTTATAATTTCAGCTCCATATTTTGCCCTATCCTCGCCCTGCAATTCTTCACTTGCAATTCTATAACCAAGAAGCCAATTTCTCTGTATAAGCGTTGTATTGACTGCTCGATATGCAGCTTTTTGTGAGGACTCAATAATCCCACACATATCATTTAAGATGTCATCGGTTTTAACAAAATTATCCATAAAACTATTTTGACCGAATTTTTCTAATTTATTCTCCATAGCCATCACTCCTTGGAATTTTCTAACTACTTCTTGAATTTATATTTCCCTTTTCCATGACCGGATACTGGCTCAATAATATCTGCCTGCACTAAATTGGAAAGAAGTTTTGAAGCCCCTGAACCTTTCAGCCCAAGAAGTTCCATAACTGCACTTCTTCCAAACACCTCATCGAAACCAAACTTTTCAAAAAGTCTATGGATATGAATCGTCGTTTTTACCGAGAAATCACTACCTTTTTCGGAAAGTACACTTTCAATATCCACTTTTCTGTTTCGAATGTCCACTTTTGCATCCCCAATGTCCACTCTTTCTTCGTTCAAAAGTCCACTTATATGAAGATTTCGATTATGAAGCTCATTTTTCTCGTTCAAAAGCAGATTTCTGAGAAATGCTTCCAAATACTCTGTTGTTTCGTGAATCGGTTTCCTCCTTTCTCGAAAAAATAACAGCCTTACGTTTGATTTCGTAAGACTGTCTCATAATTTCTTTATTGAATTGTAACTGCTTAATACTTAAATATAACTGTTTTGCACTCTTCACAAATTGAAGCAGCTACCCTTGTTCTATGACTTGGTTTAAGCTCTGTGATTTTCACAAAGCCCTCTGCATTTTTCGCATTTTCAAATACTCCCGGTACTTTATTTGCAAAGCTGAAAGCACCATCTTTACTGCAAAACAAGTATCCGTCACGCATCTCTTTACCACATTCAGGGCATTTCATTGTATGCACCTCCATTTCATTCATTTGTCATTTGCCTACTCAATTTTAATGCTTCTTGCACTCGTTGTTCAAAGACATCTGTCTTAACAAGAGCAATGCCTTCTGCATCATCTCCGAGAACAACTAATCTGTCGCCTTCATTTAGTTCAAATGTTTCCCTTGCCGCTTTCGGTATTACAATCTGACCTTTGCTGCCGATAGTGACTGTCCCCCATAAATGCTTACCTATCGGGGCAGGAGCAATCTTTACATCATCGACTTTATTATCCTGATGAACAAGTGAATCTATCGTAACACCATAGTATTTTGCCAGCTTGTCACATTTATCAATATCAGGATAAGTTTCTCCCTGTTCCCATTTAGAATAGGACTGTCTGGAAATTCCTATCACTTCTGCGACCTGTTCTTGCGTCAGTCCTTTGATATTACGAAGAAATATCAGGTTATCTGCCAACACTTACTTCACCTCCTCGTCTACTAATATTATATGTCCGAGAAAGTACACTTTCCACCATGCAAACTTGTCAGAAAAGTATTTTTAATGTTAATTTTACCTGCATTACTCAGATTACTGTGATAAAATGTGAGAAAAATATATATCAACATATAAAAAACGGAGGAAGAGAGTTATGTTCGATACCATTCATCATATTGCAATCATTGGAAGCGATTATGAACAATCAAAACATTTTTATGTGGATCTGCTTGGATTTAAAGTAATTAGAGAGAATTATCGAAAAGAACGTGATGATTACAAGATTGATATGGCATGTGGGCGGCAGGAAATAGAACTTTTTATCATAAAAAATGCTCCAGCTCGTGTAAATTATCCAGAAGCATTGGGATTACGCCATCTGGCATTTAAAGTGGAGAGTGTAGATGATACAGTAAAAGAATTGAATGAGAAAGGAATTGAAACTGAGCCGGTCCGTCTGGATGATTATACCGGAAAGAAAATGACATTTTTCCATGATCCGGATGGACTTCCACTGGAAATTCATGAGTAGAAAATAGTTCTTTGGGCAACCCTACTATATAGGTTGCCCAGTCCTCGGTTTCTAAGCTCTGTTTTTAGTAATTCTGACCTTTATGTATTTCCCGCTGACGGAGTCTGAACAGAAATTCATATCCAATATTTTTCTCAGGGACGCTTATCCAACTTAATGAACTAAATAGCAATTTAGCAATACAATATACAAATTTAATAGAAAGTGGATATGTCCTTGCTTTTCTTGTCTTTTCATGCTATACTATCACCCGTTACAAAACCCGAAAAAACAAGGTCTTACAAGGGTTTCGCCGATTTCCGGCGTAAGGTTATATACTTACTGTATATGCCTTCCGCGGCATTCGTCAAATGTCCATGCAAGCATGGCCGCCTGACTCATTGCTGCGCGAAAATGAATCGTGTGTTCGTGACCTTCCACACGTAAAACAAAACTAAAGGAGAACAGAATAATGAAAAACTCAAACTCAAAGGTGCTTTATCTGGCACAGGCAGCTATGATTGCTGCTATTTATGTTGTATTGACAGTACTTGGTGCATCACTTGCATTTGGAGAAGTGCAGATTCGCTTTGCCGAAGCTCTCACTATTCTTCCTGCATTTACACCAGCTGCAATCCCAGGACTTTTTATCGGATGTCTGCTCGGCAACATCCTTGGCGGTGCAATCGTTCCGGATATTATATTCGGAAGCCTTGCTACATTGATCGGAGCTTTCTTTACCTGGCAGCTCAGAAACAAGAGTAAATATCTTGCTCCAGTTCCACCGATCGTAGCAAACATTATCGTTGTACCATTCGTATTAAAATACGGATATCAAGTACCTCTTCCGATACCATTTATGATGTTAACAGTCGGTGTCGGCGAAGTTATTTCTGCCGGTGTACTTGGTCTTATCGTATATGGAGCACTTAACAAATATAAGGGGATTATCTTTAAGAAAGCTTTATAGATTAGGAAAACACTTTCCTAATCTATAAAAATAACGGATTGGATATGTGAAACGAAATGCTTCACGTATCCAATCCGTTTTATCTTTTATGCTGAAAATTTTCAGTTATTAAAAACTTCCGCCACATCCACCATGACTTGATCCAGACGAACTTGTATGTGTAGAACTTCCTGAAGAGCTGCTAGAATCCTCTTTTGGAAGAGCACGCTGAGTTACATATGTTCTTACCATCTGATCATGACTGTTATATACATTCAAGCTTCCTGCCACTGCATAGTCGGATGCTGTCTGACTTTCACGAACTGTAATAAGTTTTCCTTTTTCAATACTACCCCATATAAATGCTAGTAAGAATGCCACTGCAACTGCTCCTATATACCATAGGATTGACAATGGTTCTTTTGGAAGATGCCCTGTATCATATGGTTCTCCCATATCAGCCTCAGCCATGAAATCATCACACAAATCTGCAAATATATTAAAGGCCTCTGCATAGTTGCCTTCGCTCAATGACGGCTTGAACTGTTCTTGCATGTAATTAAGGCCTGCATCTGTGAATATGCTTATACATTCTCCGCCGGTTGACATATGCCATTTACGGTCATCCATTGCAACCAACAGAAGAATTCCTCCACTTCTTCCACTTACTCCATATCCGTTCATGTCATAATAATCATCGGCATATGCTTCTGCTGTTTTTCCCTCCAGCGAATTAACGGTGAGTACAACAACATCTTCGCCCCAATAATCACTTATCGTACTTAATTTTGTTTCCAGTTCTTCCTGCTCTTCTTCACTCATCAAGTTTGCTTCGTCTTTTACATAATACATGTCATCTGTCGATTCTGCCTTTACCGCAATCGGCATTAGAAGCAGGAGCAGAGACAGAAATGAAAGCAATATTCTTTTTGTTCTTATTTTCATCATTCATCCCACCCCTTCCTTTAGAATAAAAGCCATAAAAGTGCAATGAAAACTATTGAAAAAATTCCGCCTCGCATCAACAATGTCAGTCGAAATGCTTTTTTATCTAACGGAAGATCTCCTGTCAGCTTACCCGTCTGTCCATTCATAGCAAATACAAATTTTTCATTACGCCAAGTTGTGTTCAATATCCAAACCGGATACAATGCATACTGATAACTTGCTGCCGGAAATTGGAAATTCCCGCCCAACTGCTTCACACTTGTGTATCCTGTCACTGTTTTTTGTAGATTATTTGATATTGCCTGTTTCATACGTTCTTCTGCACGCTGCATACGTTCTTCTTTATCTACGTCATAACGATCTGCAACATATCCTGCCAGATAAGCTGACTGGAATGGCACAGCATCTTGATAGTTAAATGGCTCTATAGATTCCATCAAGACATCATCCATCTTTTTGGATGCATCTGCAGGAACATGGCTAAATGTCTCTGTTCCTCCACGTACAGCATTATATATTTCATGCTCCGTATATTCTGTATCACCATCATCCCAGATTCTGATATTCTCTGCTTCATATGTGATATCTGCCTGTACAGATGCATCAAACAGCCAGAATGGAACATAAACACCTTTGATCTCGTCGATATGATTTTCATCCTTAAATACTTTTGGCAAATATTTTTTACCTTTCAGATGATTTATGTAGGCTGCCTTTGCTGCCTTCTTATCTAATTTGAACGGGATTACGCAATCTGGTTTCAAATCTCCTGCGAAATTTCCTTTCATGACAATTTTATTGTCACAGAATGGGCAGGTTGTTGCTCCTGTTGTTTTATCAGCAATTATCTCACCACCACAAGACTCACATACATAGACTGCCATGTTGTCTGTCTCTCCATCCTGCCACTGATTATTTCCTCCTGATGACCACTGTGCATTGCCACTCTGCTGTGCATTGCCAGTATTATCTTCATCCTTTTTCTGCATTGCTTCAAACTCTTCCACCGTCATTGTCGTATCACAATACGGACATTTCATTTTTTGAAGGGCACTGTCAAATTCCATTGCGCCTCCACATGCCGGACATTTATATTCTACAAGACCTGACATTCAACCTCATCTCCTCTCTGATTTCATTATAGGTTAAAATGGTCGTGGCTGTCCACAGAATTCACAGAACTTTCCCGTATTGTCTGCTCCACACTGACACTTCCATGTGCCGCCCATCTGCTGTGCATTGCCATTCATATTCTGGTTCATTCCCATATTTCCCTGCTGCATGCCGCCATTCATATTCTGCATTCCATTATTCATTCCCATGTTGCCCTGCTGCATGCCACCGTTCATGTTCTGCATTCCATTATTCATTCCCATGTTACCATACTGCATGCCACCATTCATGTTTTGCATTCCATTGTTCATTCCCATGTTGCCATACTGCATACCGCCATTCATGTTCTGCATTCCATTGTTCATTCCCATGCTTCCGTGCTGCATGCCACCATTCATGTTCTGCATTACGTTATTCATTCCCATATTACCATACTGCATGCCGCCATTCATGTTTGACATTCCACTATTCATTGCTACATTTCCTGTAAGAGCTGCCACAATCTGATTTCCTGTCTGTTCAATTTCCATGATTTCGTGTCTGTCTTTCTCTTCAAGGCTTATGTTATTCAATTTGAAATCCATATCGTCAAACCATGGTGTCCTTACTTTAATCCGCATTGTATAATCATATTCGTAATGATATACCGGAGGTTGATAGCTAACCATTTTTCCGTCTTTATTATATTTTTCTTCACTGCGGTCCTGCTTTACTTCCATCTTACACATTGTAATAGATGACAATGGTACAATGTCCGGATTTTCTGAGATATCCAAATTATGTGCTACTGCAAAATTGCCATTCGTATCATCAATAAAAATGTTGTATGTCTTCGTTGCGATCTGGCGTGTCACACGGAAGTTTTCTACCTTCTGTTTGTTCTGCTCGCGATACTCTAATTGACGTTTGATATCCTCGATTGTACTGTGTCTGCGTTCCTCAAACCATGGTGACAGTTTTTTTGCACAATTCTTACATAAATTACCATCATCTAATTTTCGATTTCCAAGCAATCCGATTTTTTCACCACATATATCACAATTTTTTTTATCGAATAATCCCATACTTACTTCTCCTTTCTACTATTTCGTTTTGCAATTCTTAGCTTTCCTCTATTGCTTCTGCATATTGTTCCTGCAGATAAGATGCCTCATCATCTGTCAGACCTTCCACTGTTGATTTTAATTTTTCTTTCTGTGTATCACTTCCAATTGTTAGAATTACACTTATTGCCTGATTTCTTGCAAGCCAGTCTGCTTCTGGATCTACAAGAATATCAATCATAATATTACAAATCTCGTCTGAATCATAATATGTTGCTTTTGTCTTCCACTCATCCAAATCTTCTTCATCAATATTACGTAACCTAAACACACAATCCCAAGAAGGAATTCCTTCTGTTCGTGGTGTGGTTGACAAGTAATCTATCGTAGCTCGATATGCTGCTTCACTCATATTATTATAGAACGGAGAATCCAGCCACATTGTCATTAATGACTCAAAGCATTCATCATGTAAATCTATTCTATCTGGATCATTTAAAATTTCCATTAATGGTTCAAGCAATTCGTCATTTGCAAGCTCTCCGGCACGACTGCATGCTGTCTCTTGTACAGTTATATCTTCATCTTTCATTAATTTTACGATAGCTTCTTCCATGCCTTCCGCTCCGATCGACCAACGATTTCCAATTGCATAGGCTGCCTGTTCACGGATTAACGGATTTTCATTCTCTGCCATTTTTATATAGAACTTTGCGAAATATGGATCCTCTCCACAAGATGAAAGTGAGTCTATTGCTGCATACAAAACTGCCTGATCTGTTTCTTTATCCAATGTTTCTTTTACCGTCTTTCCTAATGTATCAGATAAGAATCCTCCCAACTCTCCAAATCCGTATGCTCGTACTTTTGAATTCTCACTTGTTATAAGAGTTTCAAGAAAACTCTCATCATCCGGCAAGCTTCCTCCTTCGTCACGAATCATCTCCAGTGCTTCATCCGTTATATTCTCTACTCTTTCAAACTCTTCATCATAATCTACATATGCAAATGTTGATACAAGTTCTACCGCTTCGTCCTCTGTCAGGTTTTCTAAATCTTTAATTCTATCAAGAAGATCCTGTGCTGTCATATTCTGGTATTCTTTTTTTGTAACTCCTGCCGGTTCGTAATCCTGCGTATTGGTACTCTTTGTCTTTTCCGTTCCCGCAGATACTTTCTTATCTTCTGCCGGCTTTTCTTTTCCACATGATGTAGTCGAGAGCACAATCATAGATGCGATTAATAACATACTAATTATTTTTCTCTTCATAGCCATTCCTCCTTCCTTTTTGTTATAGCATTTCTGTTATAATTATTATCACATCAACAAAGTTTTCTGACACTAGCACTTATGATAGGTATTTTTCAAAAAAGAAAGCACTGCAGAAAATCTGCAATGCTCTCACTATTTCAATGTTGTAACAAGTAATTTGCTCTCCAATGCTGCTGCGATCAAATCTTCTTTGCAGGAATATCCTGCTTTTGAGATCATTTCCTGGAAGTTCCATCTAACTCCTGCCGTAGAACATCCCATCTTTTTCGCAATTTCCGAATATGACATACCTTTTATGTACAAACGCAGCATCTCTAGCTGTCTTGGACTGATTTCATCACTCTGAATCCAATTTAGCTGCACATCCGGAGAGATATCCGGAAACACTCTTTGTCCTTCTAGTGTTCGTCGAATAACATCAAGAATTTCCTCGTCCCCATGATCTTTATACCAGAGACTGTCTGCACTCCCTGACTTTGCTCTTGCCAAAACTTCCGGGTCGATAAGTGAGGTAACAATCAATACTTTGATTTTAGGATGTGCTTCTTTGATTTCTTTACCGGCTTTAAGACCATCGTGGTTATGAAATGTCTGTACATCCATCAACACAAGATCTACTCTTGTTCTATTGCATATTTTTATTGCCTCATATGCATCTGCAATCGTCTGTACATGCTGAAATTCTTCTTTATTGTTCTCTATAAGATATTCAAAATATTTCTGCATGATCTTCTGATCTTCTACTATTAATACACGTATCATCTTTGCTTACCTCCTCTTCCCAGTCTATGTCTTATTCTTCTTCTGTTTCCGAAAACGGTAGCTTTAAAGCCAACAAAAACTCCGGCTCAAATTTTGTTGTCATTTCTCCTCCGTCTCTCTCGACAACTTCTCGCAAAGCAGAAAGTCCGCCGCCTTCTCTGCACCCTTCTTTCGGTCTTTCTCCGTCATTTGTAATGCAGACCTTCCACCCTTCACGGGTTTTATGACTTTGTACATACACTCTTCTTCCATGTGCATGCCGTATACAATTTGTAATACATTCGCGAATTGCTTTATCCGTTATCAATGCGACTTGATATTCATCGCAAAGCTCACCTTCAATCTCCACAGAAACCCCTAGTTTTTCCGCATGTTTTATTGATTCCTCATATTGTTTCTCTGTATCATCCTGCATAATCCCGGACAATATATATATGGATTGTTTTAAGATTTCCAACTGATTTTTCATATAATCCGGTTCTTTATTACCTTCCAGCATACGGCGGATCGTAAGAAGACTCCGCCCAAAACTGTCATGCACCTGCATTTTCATTTTAAGAGTCTCCTGTTCACGAATGCTTTCATCAATTTGCTCATACATTTTTTTCAATTTTTGATTTAACAATTCCAGTTTTTCATTCTTCATCCGAATTTTTTCACTGTTAAAATATATTTCTGTGACATCAAATGCCACTGTCTGAAGATACCCCGCAACTTCTTCTTCCGTTAACATATAGTTTTGAAACATCCACACTGTGCCATTTGGCAAATAAAGCACACTGTTTTCCGGACTGAGTCTGGTCACTCCTTGAACTGATTTATTTCCATCCAATACCTGCTTCAAATCTTCATAGTTCTGCAGTACTGCCCCAATCAGCATCCTGCTTAATTCTCTCATTTTTTTATTAGATAATACGATACGTCCCCAGGAATCTGAAACACAGACACCGCATGGAACATCATCCATTGTCTCTTTAACCGACCAGGCTGAAATATTTTTCCAACATGTGAGTATTTCATTTCTAACTAGCAGACACAAGCAGATAATCAACAAAGACATTCCTGCTAAAAATATCCATATTGGGATTTTCAACAAAAACGAAGGATGATTATTTTCACCAATCTGATATCTATGGT
>OFCH01000336.1_pt1 | contig 16936 bp, 14 predicted proteins | sample 1520771 | NCBI WGS metagenome assembly OFCH01 (sample SAMEA2699034, study PRJEB24076) | metagenome | biome: Human gut stool | place: Spain | collected 2012-10-23 | reverse complement strand
TAACAAGGGCTTATAGCCCTAGAGCAAACCACCCGTTGGACGGGTGGTCCTGATTTCGTTTTATAAAGGGACATATGTTATAATAGGAAGAAATAGAAAAAAGAAGAGGTGAGTGTGTGGAGACAAGTTTAATTTTATGTGCGGTTGTAATTATAACATGTATTTTAACAAATAAGTTGACAAACAGGATTGGAGTGCCGGCTGTTTTAGTGTTTATGGCGATTGGAATGGTATTTGGAAGTGAAGGGATTTTTAAAATTCCATTCGATAATTTTGGAATAGCGGAAAAAATTTGTTCTACGGCACTTGTCTTTATTATGTTTTATGGTGGCTTTGGGACAAGTTTAAAAGCGGCAAAGCCGGTTCTTAAACAATCAATTTGCATGTCAACATTGGGTGTTGTATTAACATCGGTATTGACAGGTGTATTTTGTCATTATGTATTACATATGTCTCTTAAAGAAGGTATGTTGCTAGGCGCAGTTGTTGGTTCTACGGATGCAGCGTCAGTATTTTCTATATTACGATCAAAACAGTTAAACTTAAAAGATGGAACGGCATCTATTTTGGAAGTAGAAAGTGGAAGCAACGATCCAGTTGCTTATATGATGACGATGATTATTCTGAGTTGGATGTCATTGAGCAATCAAAATATTGTCTGGATGCTAATAAAACAGATTGGGGTCGGTTTTTTATTTGGAATAGGGGTTGGTGTACTTGCTGTTTGGAGTTTAAAGCATGTTGAATTTGAAATCGAAGGTATGGATACAATTCTGATGATTGCATTGGTATTATTTGCTTATGCCGGTTCTGTATTGCTTGGAGGAAATGGATATCTGAGTGTGTATTTGCAAGGGATTATAATAGGAAATCAGAAATTTGATCATAAAGTTGTATTGATTCACTTCTTTGATGGAATCAATCATCTGGCGCAGATTTTAATTTTCTTCTTGTTAGGATTACTTGTTTTCCCATCGCAATTATTGGGAATTGCAGGAAGTGCAATATTGGTTTTTATAGGTTTGACTTTTATCGCAAGGCCGATAGCAACTTTTTTGTTGCTTTTGCCATTCCGTGCAAGCCTTAAACAGAAAACCTTGATTGCATTTTCCGGATTGCGAGGCGCCGCTTCGATTGTATTTGCAATTATGGTGACAGTAAGTCCGGTTTATACGAAAAGTGATGTGTTTAACATCGTATTTTGTGTGGCGTTGATTTCTGTTACATTTCAGGGGCTTTTACTTCCGGTGGTTGCAGAACGACTTGATATGGTAGATGATGGACAAAATGTTATGAAGACATTTAGTGATTATCAGGAAGAACAACAGATTCAATTAATTCAAATGAAAATGGAAAAGGATCATAAGTATGTGGGTAAAAAGATTTCTGAACTGCGGATAAAAAATATGTTGATCGTCCTGATCAAACGTGGTGATGAGGATATTATCCCAAGGGCTGAGGTGAAGATAAAAGAAGGAGATATTCTTGTACTGAGCGCACAATCCTATGAAGGGGATATTGATATGGTATTGAGGGAAGAAACGGTGGAAGAAGGAGATGGAAGAATCGGGTGTCAGATTAAAGATTTACCGAAAATGGAAGAGCGAATGATTGCGTTAATCCGACGAGAAGATGGCTCGACAGTTATCCCAAAAGGAGAGACGTTTATTCAAAAGGGAGATGTTCTGGCAATCAGTGGAAATTAAAATTTATTGTTGACAAGTTTGAAATTTTATATTAGAATGTCGACTCGTAACAAAATTGTAACATTTGTAATAAAAACGAAAAAAATGAATATAATTTATTATAGCTCGTTAATTAAAGTGAAATAAAATTGCAAAGAATGTTACGAAATTGTAGGAGGAGACTATATGATTCAATATAAAAGATGGGTATCTATGGCGGTAGTTGCAACCACGGTTACGGTGATGACATTAGGTGTTAATACACAGGCTGCGGAGCATCATACAGAAATGATGTATGCATCCGACCACATGGAAATCGCATCCTTTGCTCAATTACTTCAGGATTCAGAAAAAACAGATGAGATTGTTATGGAAAATGAATACCAGGAGGCAGGATTGCTGACAGCAGAAGAGTTGGACAAGAAAATAGCAGAGCAGAAACAAGCAGAAAAAGAAGCGGAAGAGAAAGCTTTGCAGGAGAAGAAAGAAGCAGAAGAAAAGGCGCAGCGCGAATTAGAGGAAGCGCAGAAAAAAGAAGCAGAGCATATTGCGGCAGAGCAGGCGGAGGCACAAAGAAAAGCCGAAGAGGAAGCAGCTGTGGCACAGCTTCAGGAAGCAGACAAAGAACTGTTGGCATCGATTATTTTTTGTGAGGCGGGAAATCAACCTTACGAAGGTCAGGTAGCAGTCGGAGCGGTTATTATGAATCGTGTGAAAAGTGCGGTGTATCCAAACAGTATTTCAGAGGTAGTATACCAATCAGGGCAATTTGGTCCGGCGATGACAGGATGGCTTGATAGTGTCAGATATAGTGCAGGATATACGCCAAGTGCTATGCAGGCAGCAATAGATGCGTTGTCTGGAAGTAATCCAATCGGAGATTGCCTCTATTTTGATCAAGGTGGTATGGGATATCAGCTGGGAGATCATTATTTTCACTAAAATTGAATTGAAATAATTCAAGTCGAACGTCCGTGAGACTTGGCGCGTGATTCTGGTCAGCGAAGCTGACATGTTCCTATCAGAATCACTGCGCATCCTCGCGGAGCGTTTATCTCAGACTGAGATAAAAATAAAGACAGATGATTGATAGAAATTGATCATCTGTTTTACTTTTTGTGGAAATAGGAAAATATTTTCACTGTCCAAAATAAGAAAAGAATGTTACAATGGGTTCTGTCAGAAAAAAAGAGGAGAGAAGTAGAGTATGATGCAAAAGAAAAAGAGTAATCCAATTGCCTTGATGCCTATTGTAGTATTTCTTGTGTTATATCTGGGGTTGGGGATTTTGTTTGAGTATGTGCTGGAGATTCCGATGGGATTTTATAATGTGCCAATCGTAATCGCATTTTTGGTGGCCATACTGGTAGCTTGTCTGCAGAATCGGGCAGTTAGTTTTGATGAAAAGCTGGAATTAATGGCGCAAGGTTTGGCAGATAAGAATATTATTACGATGTTGTTGATTTTTTTAACAGCGGGTTCATTTGTAGGAGTTGTAGGGCGTGACAGTGCAGAAAGTGTTGCGTATTTTATGCTTTCTATGATTCCGGCAAGATTCGCAGTTGCAGTATTGTTTGTAGTTGCCTGCTTTGTATCGACAGCTATGGGAACATCCGTTGGAACAATCACATTAATCGTGCCGATTGCAGTAGCAGTAGCAGGTGTATCCGGATTTTCAGTTCCATTATGTGTAGGATCTGTTATGGGAGGAGCAATGTTTGGGGATAACTTATCGTTTATATCCGACACAACGATTGCGGCATGTAATGGACAAGGATGTGCGATGAAGGATAAGTTTAAAGAAAACTTCTGGATCGCTCTTCCGGCGGCAGTGGTAACTTTGATCATGATATTGGTTTTATCATTTAAGACAGATATAAACGGACAAATCCAGCAGTCATATAATCTGGTGCAGATTATACCATATCTGTTGGTATTGGCAGGTGGAATTGCAGGAATTAATGTGTTCGTGGTATTACTGATTGGAATTGTGTCCGGATCAGTTATTATGATTGCAGGAGGACATATTCAGGCAATCGATTTGCTGAGTAATATGGGCTCAGGGGCTGCCGGAATGTTTGAAACCAGTATGGTAGCTGTTTTGGTAGCGGCGATGTGTGCTTTGATCCGTGAATATGGTGGGTTTGAAGCGTTATTGCAATTTATCAAAAAAATCTTTAAAGGAAATAAAGGCGGTCAGTTGGGGATGGGAATGCTTGTTGGAGCAATGGATATTGCGACTGCCAATAATACAGTTGCAATTGTAATGGCAAACCCAATCGCACAGGAGATGTCACGCGAATATGGTATTAAACCACGGAAAGCAGCCTCTTTGCTGGATACATTTTCTTGTGTGTTCCAAGGGGTGATTCCTTATGGAGCACAGATGCTGGTTGCAATTTCAGCAGTGAATGAGCTGGGCTATGAGATATCAGCGTTCCAGATCATGCCAAAGTTATTTTATCCATATTTACTGTTAGTTAGTTCGCTTGTGTGGATATTTGTTATTCCGGACAGACGGAGCAAATAGTGGGCTGATGTAATATTTTTGGTGAGAAAAATAAATTTACGATAGTATGAAATAAAACCTTCTTGGAATACTAAAATTAAAAAATCCAAGGAGGTTTTTGCTATGTATGAATACATGCCGATACGAGATGTGTACGCGAGAGAAATATTAGATTCCAGAGGAAATCCGACAATAGAAGTAGAAGTGCTTGTAGGAGAAAATATAATCGGCAAGGCAGCTGTTCCATCAGGAGCGTCTACCGGAAAATATGAGGCGGTAGAATTAAGAGATGGAGGGGTGCGATATGGAGGAAAAGGTGTCCAGGCAGCAGTGGAACATGTGAATAATCAGATTGCAGAAAGTATCATCGGGATGAATATTTTTGGGCAGAGCGAAATTGACCGGGTGTTGATTCGTTTAGACGGAACCTTGAACAAAAAGAAATTAGGAGCCAATGCATTGCTGGGTGTTTCACTTGCATGTGCCCATGCGGCGGCAAATGCATTACAGATTCCACTGTATCGTTATCTCGGGGGTGTAAATGCGAAAAAATTACCGACACCGATGATGAATATTTTGAATGGGGGTGCACACGCAGATAATACATTGGATATACAAGAGTTTATGATCGTGCCGCTTGGAGCAGATGATTTCAGAGAAGGGCTTAGAATGTGTGCAGAAATTTATCAGGAATTAAAAGCTTTATTGAAAAAGCAGGGGCTTAGCACAGCGGTTGGGGATGAAGGCGGGTTTGCACCAAATCTTCCGGATGCAAAAACTGCATTGCAGTATTTGAAACAGGCGGTCGAGCATGCAGGATATCGGATGGGAAAAGATATTAGGATTGCACTGGATATTGCAGCATCAGAATTATATAATTCTGATTTTAAGACATATGAATTTCCAGGGGAAAGTAAAATGTGTGGGAAAAAAGTCATCCGTTCAGCAGAAGAGCTGATAGATTATTACGAAGAATTGATGCAGGAATTTCCAATTTGCTCGATAGAAGATCCACTGGATGAGGAAGATTGGGAAGGATGGGAATTGTTGACGGTCCGATTGGGACAGAATGTACAATTGGTAGGGGATGACCTCTTTGTGACAAATGTAGAACGACTGAGAAAAGGAATCGAAAAAAGTGTTGCAAATGCGATTCTGATCAAAGTAAATCAGATAGGAACGCTGACAGAGGCGATAGAAGCAATTGAAACTGCTCAAAAATCGGGATATCGAGCGATTATATCACACCGCTCTGGGGAGACGGAGGATACAACGATTGCTGACCTGGCTGTAGCGTTTAATACAGGACAGATAAAAACAGGTGCTCCTTGCCGGTCAGAAAGAGTTGCAAAATATAATCGATTGTTGCGAATTCAAGAGGAAGTAGAAAATTAATGCAAAACAGTTGAAATTTGATACAATCTATGATAAAATAAACATCGGTTTATCCGCAGGAGGTGTGAACAAATGGAAATTTTAAAAACAATAATAACCATTATATTTGTAATAGATTGTATCGCATTATCAGCGATTATTTTGCTTCAGGAAGGGAAGTCTGCAGGTCTTGGAACAATCAGCGGGGCAGCAGATTCTTATTGGGGACAGAACAAAGGACGTTCTATGGAAGGTGCACTTGTAAAGTCTACAAAGTTCCTGGCAATTTTGTTTATAGTTTTGGCTGTGGTTTTGAACCTCAGTGTATTTAACTAGAGAAGAAGATGACGAAACACTCTATATGCATATATATAGGGTGTTTTTTATTGTATAAACCCGATAAGCTGCTTTGCGTTTATGTAAGTCGCAGATTTTCAGGTATAAGACAGGTTTTAGAGGAGAGTTTGAATGAGTAATACATTTGAAAAAAGAAAAAAAGTCATTTACGATTTCATCTGCGATGATTTTTATGTGCCGATGAAGTTTAAAGAAATTGCTATGATCCTTCAGGTTCCAAAAGAACAAAGGGATGAATTGAGGGCAGTCTTAGAAGCTTTAGAACAAGAAGGTAAGATATTTGTTTCCAAGAAAGGCAAGTATGCAAAAGGACAGGCGAAAAGACTGACAGGAACATTTCAATCCCATCAGCGTGGTTTTGGGTTTGTCATTCGCGAAGGCGAAGATGAGGATGTTTTTATCTCAGAAGATAATATCAACGGAGCATTTCAGGGAGATGAAGTAGAGTTTGTTATTACAAAAGAGAAAGACAGTCAGACAGGAAGACGTACAGAAGGAAAAATTGTAAGAATATTGTCACATGGGACAACACGTGTTGTTGGTATGTATGAAAAGTGCAAGAATTTTGGCTTTGTAAGACCAGACAATCAACGTTTGCTCAGCGATATTTATATCCCGGCAGGGAAAGAAAAAGGTGCTGTCAGCGGGCATAAAGTCGTGGTAGAGCTGACATCTTATGGTAGCGAGAATATGAAACCGGAAGGATATGTGGTGGAAATTATAGGACATATCAACGATCCGGGCACGGATATTATGTCAATCGTGAAATCATTTGATCTTCCGGTAGAGTTCCCGGAGAAAGTTATGAATCAGGCGGAACGTGTAGGCAAAGACGTGAGTGATGCGGATATGGCAGGACGTAAAGATTTGCGAGACTGGCAGATGGTAACGATTGACGGAGAAGATGCGAAAGATTTGGATGATGCGGTATCATTGACAAAAAAAGGAGACAATTATAAACTGGGAGTCCATATTGCTGATGTAACAAATTATGTACAGGAGAGAAGTGCGCTGGATCGTGAAGCACTCAAGCGTGGGACAAGTGTTTATCTTGTGAATAAAGTGATTCCTATGCTTCCGCAGAAATTATCAAACGGAGTTTGTTCTTTGAATGAAGGCGAGAATCGTCTTGCGCTTAGTTGTATTATGACAGTAAATCCAAAAGGTGAAGTGATTGATCATGAGATTGCAGAAACGGTAATCAAGGTTGATAGAAGAATGAGTTATACAAGCGTCGCTAAAATTCTTGAAGAGCACGATGAAAACGAGATTGCAAAATATGAAGAGTTGGTTCCTATGTTTGAATTAATGAAGGAATTGTCTCATATTTTGCGCGAACATAGAAAAAAAAGAGGTTCTATTGATTTTGATTTTCCAGAGTCTAAGATGGTATTAGACGAAAATGGCAGGCCGATTGATATTAAGCCGTATGACAGAAATGTGGCTACAAAGATTATTGAAGATTTTATGTTGCTTGCAAATGAAACCGTTGCGGAAGAATATTTCTGGAGAGAGCTTCCGTTTCTATATAGAACGCACGATACACCAGACGAGGATAAAATGAAACGTCTGAGTACATTTATCAATAATTTTGGTTATCATATACATGTGGGAAATGAAGTGCGTCCGAAAGAAGTGCAGAAGCTTCTTGGTAAGGTAGAAGGAACACCGGAAGAAGCATTGATTAGCCGTTTGGCACTTCGTTCTATGAAGCAGGCAAAATATACACCGGAGAATTCGGGACATTTCGGACTGGCAGCGAAATATTATACACATTTTACATCTCCAATCCGAAGATATCCAGATTTACAGATTCACCGAATCATCAAGGAAAATATTCGGGGTCGCATGAATGATAAGAGAATTGAGCATTATGAAAAAATATTGCCGGAAGTGGCAGTTCAGTCAAGTATGCTGGAACGTCGTGCGGAAGAAGCGGAGAGAGAAACTGTAAAATTGAAAAAAGTAGAGTACATGCAGGAGCGCATCGGAGAAGAATTTGAAGGCGTAATATCAGGAATTACTAAATGGGGGGCTTATGTGGAACTTCCAAATACGATCGAAGGACTTGTACATGTGACGAATATGCGAGATGATCATTATGAGTATTGGGAAGAACAATATGAATTGATTGGCGAACATACAAGAAATGTATATAAATTAGGTCAGAGCGTGAAAGTACGCGTGCTGGATGTAGATAAATTGAACCGGACGATTGATTTTGAATTCTGTGACGAGGATGAAGAATACGATTCGTAAATAAAAGTCTTAAAAGGACGAGAAAGAGGTTGGATATATGGCAGAGAAAAAACTGATTGCAAATAATAAAAAAGCGTATCATGATTATTTTATTCTGGAAAAATATGAGGCCGGAATTGTACTACATGGAACAGAAGTAAAATCACTGAGAATGGGAAAATGCAGTATTAAAGAAGCATTTATTCGAATTGAAGATGGTGAGATGTTTATTTATGGAATGCATATTTCACCGTATGAAAAAGGAAATATTTTTAATAAAGATCCATTGCGTGTAAGAAAACTGCTTCTTCATAAGAAAGAGATCGATAAGATTTTTGGAAAGATGAAAGAAAAAGGGAATACAGTTGTTCCATTACAGGTATATTTTAGCGGAAGTCTTGTGAAAGTAGAAATTGGTCTTGCAAAAGGTAAAAAACTTTACGATAAGCGAGATGATATTGCGAAGAAAGATCAGAGACGTGAGGCACAGAGAGATTTTAAAGTGAGAAATCTCGGATAATATTTTCTGAAAAGTTATGCTTGTTTGTGAGAATAAGATTTAAAATATTCTGAAATAAAAATAAGGACGGAGAAAAGTAAATTGTTTTCTTCGTCCTTATTTCTTTTGAATGGACCTGGCGAGAATCGAACTCGCGTCCAAAAACCCATCCCATGTACTTCTACTATCATAGTCAGTTGTTTAACATTCCCTCTGCTGTACGAGAACTAACACTCTTACAGGTTCAGTAGCTTCATAATACGCCTATTAACTCAAAGCTTTGCTAATATCGTTTCCCGCATAGTTGATGCCAGATTCCCAAGGTGCGGGTGCCTCGGGGCTGACATGCAGCAATTAGGCTGCAGCTAATTCGAAATTATCGTTAGCGTTTAATTTTAAGTTTGCGATTTGACGCATCGGCCTACGGATAGCTTCTCCATCTTCAGAATCCCTGTCGAAACCAGTACAAGCCCAAAAATGAAGTGAAATCATTTTCACGCTTCTTATTCTAATGAAAGGAAATTAGAAAGTCAAGGTACTTATCAGAAAAAATAGAAACTATTTTATCTCAGTCGAGAAGACTCCCACCTCTTCAGGTGGTGAATAATAGTAAATTTGTCTCAGTGGGAGTCCAATCTCCGACTGAGATAAACGCTCCGCGAGGATGCGCAGTGATTCTGATAGGAATATGTCAGCTTCGCTGACCAGAATCACGCGCCAAGTCTCACGGATGTTCGACTTGAAAAAAGATAATTGATAAAAGATTACATTGCACTTTTTCTGATTCGTGCTAGAATGGGGATGAGAATTGAAGGGAAAGAAGGTATGGATATGCCGACAACATATGCACATTATCAATTCGGAAACGATGTAATCAGAATATTACCGGGACCGCTTCAAAAAGCAATCGAGAATCATCGAGAACTTTTTGATATCGGATTATATGGACCGGATATCTTTTTTTACTATCGTATTTTTCATAAAAATCGTGTAAATGCGATAGGATATAGAATGCATGAGGAGTATGCAGATACATTTTTTAAACATGCAGCGGAAGTTATTAAGCAGTCTGAAAATAAGAGTGCAGCAAGAGCGTATATATATGGTTTTATTTGTCATTTTGCTTTGGATAGTGAGTGTCACAAATACGTAGAGAAGATGATACAAGTCAGCGGGATAACACATTCTGAGATTGAAATGGAATTTGATCGAATGATGTTGGTACAAAAACATATTGATCCGATGACATTTCACAGAGCAAATTGTATTCATCCGACGATAAAGAATGCCGCGGTGATTGCAGAATTCTATGATGGAGTCAGTGCAAAAGAAATAAGGAAAACATTGAGGTACATGATTCTGTGTGATAAGCTTTTGACTGCACAAAATCCGATAAAACGAAAAGTATTATTTTTCGGAATGAAAGTCGCAGGACAATACGAGGGCGTGCATGGAATGGTGATGAGTGAGCAACCGAATCCGGCGTGTAAGAAATATTGTCAGATATTAAATGGTGTCTATCATGGAGCTGTTCCGATTGCAGGAAAGATGCTTGGGCAATATCAAGGGGTACTGTTTCAGAATAAAGAAATTTCAACAAGATTTCATGAAACATTTGGAGCAGGAGAAAATTGGCAGGAATTACAAGTTTGAAAATCTTGATTTGTTTGGAAAATAGTGTAGAATGAGAGTAATAGTTGGAAATAGAGAAGCTATTGTAGTGAGTAGTAAATTGTAGCACATGGCATCAGATGGAAGAAAAGGAGAATAATTATGGCAGTTGTAAAATTGACAGCAGAAAATTTTGAGCAAGAAGTGCTGAAATCAGATAAGCCTGTATTGGTAGATTTCTATGCTGATTGGTGTGGACCATGTAAGATGATGGCACCGGTAATCGAGCAGATTTCGAATGAAGAGACAGAAATTAAAGTTGGCAAAATCAATATTGATGAGAACATTGAAATCGCTCAGAAATACAAAGTTATGAGTATTCCAATGTTTATTGCATTTAAAAATGGAGAGGTTGCAGCAAAGACGTTGGGAGCACAGCCAAAAGAAGAAGTATTGAAATTAGTGAAATAGTTAGTGAGAAATAAGGCGTGTCGTGGGTAAATGACACGCCTTGCTTGTTAGAAGAGTTAAAAATCTTTTCTGTAATCGCGAGGATGTTCACCATAATATTTACGAAAATTATCACAAAAAGTGCGCATACTTGGAAAACCTGATTTTTCAGCAATTGTAATTAATGATAGAGTCGTGCTCTGCATTAAAGAAATGGCGTTGGATAGCCGGACTTCAAGGAGAAGTTCACGACAGGTAATACCAAATAGCTTGAAAATAAGTCGACAAAAATGCTCTCTGGAATAACCAAAATGAGAACTTAATTCTTGAACAGAATGAATTTCATTAATATGATTTTTGATATAATTTATAATTTCAGCTTCTTTTTGTCTGTTCCTTTCAATCACAGTTGGGTTCAGGGCATATTCTTTGTGAATAGAATCTTCTAACATATAGTAAACAAGTTTATATGTTAAACTCATTAAATGAATATGTGAATTTAAAGTATCTTGTTCGTAGGCGTTCTTTATTTCTATAATCGTATCTTTTAATTCTTTTATGTGTTTTCCAACTCTGAAATCATAAGTATCCAGATCAGGAACGATACTTTTCATAAAATCATAAGAGATAGAAATGAGAATTGCATACATATTTTTTTGAGGAAATGTATGGATTTCATGGATGTCGGAACTATTTATTATGTAAAGAGAATCGTTGATAAGTGGATAATTTTTCCCGTTAATATAAAGGGTGCCGTTATACCGGATTCGATATGTAAGTTCAATATTTTCGTGCCAATGTCTTGGGATAATTGTGGAATCGGTAATATTGTTTTCTTGAAATACGTGAACGTGAAGAGGATATTTTACAGAGGTTCTAAAAAATTCTATTGGAGCGGATTCAACATGCATTAAAAATTACCATCCTTTTGTGTTTTATATATAATATCACGTTTACGAAAATAATAATCACAAAAATGTAAAATATGTAAAAATATAGTAGTATACTTGAAGAAAATCAATGCTGCGCAGAAATTTGATTTATAAAGCAGAAAAAGGAGAAAAATATGAAAAAGAAAAATTTTGCCATAATGTTAAGTATATGTGCAGCACTCTCTTTGGCAGCATGTACGGGTGCAAATACAGAAAAAGAGAATAAAGCAGATACACCGAAAAAAGTAGTTTTAGAAGCAAAAGATGCGGAGCTTAATGGTGTTACGTTAAAGGATACAGAAAATGAAAAAGCAATTTCTTATGATGAGCAAGATGATTGTATAATAGGAATTGGGGAATTTTCGACAGCCTCATATACTGTTCCAGAGGAAACAGTAGAAGGAGAGTATGACATTTATTTAAATGTATCCAAAGGGTCAACAGCATTTGTAGCAGGAAGTACACCTGTTATGGTGAAAATCAATGATGGTGAAAATGATGTTCCGTCCATTCCAGTAGTACCATGTTCCATGGAGCAGATGGGAATGCGGGGAAATCCAACATACCAGCAGGATATGGGCGTATTTAAAATAGAAACAGATGTTACGTTAAAAGCAAACGATGAGATAACAATTAGCGGCGTTGCAGGAAATGAATTTATATACGATGGGAATCCAGGAAGTTCAATGCCTGCAATAGGAGATGTGGTTTTATATCCTACAGGGGAGAGCGTGAAGCAGGGATATGAAGATAACAAATTTGAAGAAAAGAAGGAAGAAAAAGATACATCCGATAGTTTATCGGGACTTGATATTGCATGGTTGGGTTCGTCAGTAACTTATGGACAGGCCGCACAAGGATATTCTATGGCGGATGAAATTGCAGCGAATCATTCAGCGACAACTTCTTATAAATATACGATTTCTGGTACAACACTAGCGGATTGTAAAACTGCAAGCTCATTACCAACAGATGGAAATGGATCGCATGGGTCTTATGTTGAGCGTTTGAAACAGTTGGATACTTCTAGAAAATATGATTTATTTATAGTACAATTATCAACAAATGATGCTACAGCAGGAATTCCTATGGGGGAAATATCGAAATCCAAGGAGCTTTCTGATCAAGATACAGCTACTGTAATAGGAGCTATGGAGTATATTATTGCTTATGTTGAAGAAAATTGGGACTGTCCAGTTATGTTTTATACAGGAACAAAATATGATTCTGAACAATATGCACAGATGGTGGATGATCTCCTGAAATTGCAAGAAAAATGGGGAATTGGAGTAATAGATTTATGGAATGATGCGGAAATGAATGCTGTTACACCAGAACAATACACAAAATATATGAAAGAAGATGGCGTTCATCCATTGAGAGATGGATATGTTGAATGGTGGACACCGAAATTTGAAGAAGCGATTACTTCTTATATAGAAAGTAGATAACGTTGTTGAGAATTATAGAAAAAATTTGTTTGATGGGATTGTTGAAAAATAGATAGTTTCAAATCGGGGCAGATGTGACTTGGATGAATCACATCTGCCCTTGAAAAAATGATGGAAATTAATGAACAACGGGAAGCATTGAAAGAGACATCTTATGCTATACGTATTTGGGAGAAGTGTCAATAAATACCATTGGTTTCTTCATGGTAAGATCAAAAATTTGGACATATGAAGGATTTGTATATCTTACCAGTATTATGGATCTATATTCCAGAAAAATCATTTTCTGGGTACTAAGTGAGACGCTGGAAGCATCTCATGTAGTAAAATGTATTGAAAAGACAAAACAGTCCAGATATATTGAAAATTTGCTTATTTTTCATTGTGACAGAGGATGTCAATATGTATCAGAAGCATTTCACAAGGCAACGGAAGGAATGATTCACAGCTATTCCAAGAAGGCTTATCCTTGGGACAATGCTTGCATAGAATCGTTCCATGCCCTTTTAAAACGAGAGTGGATTAATCGTTTCAAAATTTTCAATTATACTCATGCATATAAATTGATTTTTGAATATATCGAGACATTCTACAACACCGTCCGTATTCATAGTCATTGTGAATATTTATCTCCAAATGAATATGAGGAACAATATCTAAAAAATCTGGAAACGACTGTAACAAGCTTAGCAAGTTAACAATTACATAAAAAGAGAAAATTGGTTGTATTTAATTTATACTTTTTCTTGTTTGCAAAAATGAGATAATGATATTATCTGTACAGAAGTAGAAAGTATCCAAATTATCTGAATTGTGCGAAATAAATAAAAAACAAGAAAAACGTTGACAATTACAAATAAGAATGATAAGATAGTCTTCGTCGCTGAGACAGACCGAGAGGCACTGAAATGAAGCGATAAAGAAAAATAAAAAAGTTGTTGACAAACGACAAAAGATGTGATAATCTATTAAAGCTGTCGCTTGAGACGACAACAAAACAAAGAACATTGATAACTAAACAATAGACAACAGATCCTTGAAAATTTCTTTAAGAGAAAATTTTTTAAGAACGGTTTATAACAAACCAAAACAACAGTAAAAGGATAGATTAGCTAGAGTTAATCTTGACTAGAACAAACACTTTTAACGAGAGTTTGATCCTGGCTCAGGATGAACGCTGGCGGCGTGCTTAACACATGCAAGTCGAGCGAAGCACTTTACTTGGATTTCTTCGGAATGACGAGTATTGTGACTGAGCGGCGGACGGGTGAGTAACGCGTGGGTAACCTGCCTCATACAGGGGGATAACAGTTAGAAATGACTGCTAATACCGCATAAGACCACAGCACCGCATGGTGCAGGGGTAAAAACTCCGGTGGTATGAGATGGACCCGCGTCTGATTAGCTGGTTGGTGGGGTAACGGCCTACCAAGGCGACGATCAGTAGCCGGCCTGAGAGGGCGACCGGCCACATTGGGACTGAGACACGGCCCAAACTCCTACGGGAGGCAGCAGTGGGGAATATTGCACAATGGGGGAAACCCTGATGCAGCGACGCCGCGTGAAGGAAGAAGTATTTCGGTATGTAAACTTCTATCAGCAGGGAAGAAAATGACGGTACCTGACTAAGAAGCCCCGGCTAACTACGTGCCAGCAGCCGCGGTAATACGTAGGGGGCAAGCGTTATCCGGATTTACTGGGTGTAAAGGGAGCGTAGACGGAGAGGCAAGTCTGATGTGAAAACCCGGGGCTCAACCCCGGGACTGCATTGGAAACTGTTTTTCTAGAGTGTCGGAGAGGTAAGCGGAATTCCTAGTGTAGCGGTGAAATGCGTAGATATTAGGAGGAACACCAGTGGCGAAGGCGGCTTACTGGACGATGACTGACGTTGAGGCTCGAAAGCGTGGGGAGCAAACAGGATTAGATACCCTGGTAGTCCACGCCGTAAACGATGTCGACTTGGAGGTTGTGCCCTTGAGGCGTGGCTTCCGGAGCTAACGCGTTAAGTCGACCGCCTGGGGAGTACGGCCGCAAGGTTAAAACTCAAATGAATTGACGGGGGCCCGCACAAGCGGTGGAGCATGTGGTTTAATTCGAAGCAACGCGAAGAACCTTACCTGCTCTTGACATCCCGGTGACCGCTCCGTAATGGGAGCTTTTCTTCGGAACACCGGAGACAGGTGGTGCATGGTTGTCGTCAGCTCGTGTCGTGAGATGTTGGGTTAAGTCCCGCAACGAGCGCAACCCCTATCTTCAGTAGCCAGCGGTTTGGCCGGGCACTCTGGAGAGACTGCCAGGGATAACCTGGAGGAAGGTGGGGATGACGTCAAATCATCATGCCCCTTATGAGCAGGGCTACACACGTGCTACAATGGCGTAAACAAAGGGAGGCGAACTCGCGAGGGTAAGCAAATCCCAAAAATAACGTCTCAGTTCGGATTGTAGTCTGCAACTCGACTACATGAAGCTGGAATCGCTAGTAATCGCGAATCAGAATGTCGCGGTGAATACGTTCCCGGGTCTTGTACACACCGCCCGTCACACCATGGGAGTCAGTAACGCCCGAAGTCAGTGACCCAACCGTAAGGAGGGAGCTGCCGAAGGTGGGACCGATAACTGGGGTGAAGTCGTAACAAGGTAGCCGTATCGGAAGGTGCGGCTGGATCACCTCCTTTCTAAGGAAAAGAAATGATTTCTTTCGTCTGGAACAATCCAACTAAAACGGAAGAAAAAAGTAAAGAGTCGTTGTCTATTGTTTAGTTATCAAGAAACAACTTGATAATGAAACCTTTTGGTGGCGATGCGTTTAGGGGTAACACCCGTTCCCATCCCGAACACGATGGTTAAGACCTAAACGGCCGATGGTACTGCACTGGAGACGGTGTGGGAGAGTAGGTGGCCGCCAAATCCTATGGGCTTATAGCTCAGCTGGTTAGAGCGCACGCCTGATAAGCGTGAGGTCGGTGGTTCGAGTCCACTTAAGCCCATACAATTTAAAAAAAAGAAAACCAATTATGGGGGATTAGCTCAGTTGGGAGAGCGCCTGCCTTGCAAGCAGGAGGTCACGAGTTCGAATCTCGTATTCTCCACTTGATTCCAGAAGGAATCAAAAGTGTACCTTGAAAATTGCATACAAAGAAATATAGATGATAAGATTAAAAAATATCTAATCAAGACATCCGAGGTAATGTTAACAAACATTAACTAAAGTCTGAAGAAAACAGACTTAAAAGAAATTGACCTATTACCAACGCATACACGCTAGTATGTGTCGATGAGAAACCAACCCGTGTTTCTTGTCTGTTGGTTATGCTGATAAGAGCGTATGGTGGATGCCTTGGCACTAAGAGCCGATGAAAGACGTGATAAGCTGCGAAAAGCTTCGGGGAGGAGCAAATATCCATTGATCCGGAGATTTCTGAATGGGGAAACCTACTTGAGCAAACCTCAAGTATCCTAACGCCAATCCATAACGTTAGGAAGGGAACCCGGTGAACTGAAACATCTAAGTAGCCGGAGGAAGAGAAAACAACATGTGATTCTGTGAGTAGCGGCGAGCGAAAGCGGAAGAGCCCAAACCGGAGTGCGTGCACTCCGGGGTTCGGACCGCAGAATTGATTCAATAAGTCTAGCAGAATGGTTTTGGGAAAGCCAGCCAGAGAGGGTGAAAGCCCCGTAAGCGAAAGACGAGTTGACATGGCGGTATCCAGAGTACCACGAGACACGAGAAACCTTGTGGGAATGAGCGGGGACCACCCCGTAAGGCTAAATACTTCTTAGTGACCGATAGCGCATAGTACTGTGAAGGAAAGGTGAAAAGGACCCCGGGA
>OFCH01000295.1_pt1 | contig 18948 bp, 17 predicted proteins | sample 1520771 | NCBI WGS metagenome assembly OFCH01 (sample SAMEA2699034, study PRJEB24076) | metagenome | biome: Human gut stool | place: Spain | collected 2012-10-23 | reverse complement strand
CATGGAATCTGAGCAAGAATTCTTATATCAATTTTTTGTAAGGAACGTATTGCCACTTAGTGAACTAAATAGCAATTCCACACAAGGCCCCTATAGCCCCCTCACTCACGAATCCTCTCGAAATCCCGCCCTGCGATACTCACTCGGCAGCACTCCATACTTCTTCCGAAACACCTTCGCCAACGCCTTACTATTCGGGAACCCGTTATTTAGCGCAATCTCACTAATCGTATGCTCCGTGTTCGTCAGCTCTTGATATGCATACTGCACCCGGATACTCTGCAGATAACTCTTATAATTGATTCCTGCATATTTCTGGAACATTCTTGACAAATAAGTCGGCGAATAACCAAAGATTTCAGCCAGTGTTTCCAATGAAAGTTCTTCTGTATAATGATCTTTTATGTATGCAGTGATGGTTGATAATCGTGTCAGTTTCTTGTTTCGCTTTAACATGTCCTGGTCGACATCCAGCTCACGATATTTTGTAACTAACAAATAAAGAAGCATGTAATAATAGCTTTTCACCTTCATCTCATACCCACTTTGTTTGCCAAGATATGCGTCGTACATTTTCCAGATCAACTCCATGACCTTCTCATCTTGCACGGTAGAATCATGTGTAAAGCGGATGAACTGCTCACCTGTAAAATAATCTTCAAAAGTTTTTAATGGCATTTGAAGAACAACTGTCTGATTCTTCTCTTGCGCATCAATAGAATGTATCTCATTAGAATTGACAAGCATGAATTCTCCAGCCTCAAGTGGATGTTTCTCTTCATTGATATAAAAAGTTAATCCACCCTCATATACTGCAAATATCTCAATCGAGCGATGCCAATGTTTATCTCTAAAATAATTTCCCTGACTTCCTTCAAACAAAAACATTTTAAATGGTAAATCTTCATTTGGTACAATCAATTCATGACTATACTTTTCCGTATTATTCAACCTTATCTACCTTCTTTTTCTGCCATATCATTTCCTGTGTTTCTAATTTAAGAAGTTCTGTATAATAACATTTTCAGCCTCTTCTTCTGTCAGGCCAAGTGTACGCAATTTTAACAGCTGCTCATCGTTAATTCGACCGATTGCCGCTTCATGGATAATCGCTGCATTCAAATTACGTGCTCTGATTTCTGGAATTGAGCCGACTTCTGCATCATCCATAATAATAGAATCGCACTGGATATGTGCCTGACATTTATTATTTCCAACAGCCTTTGGATGAAATGTCTGGACAGATCTGCCTTTTCCAACTGAACGGGAAATAATCTGTGCGGAACTGTCTTCTCCGTTTAATCTCACTTCTATATTCGATTCTGCTGTCTGCTCTCCTTCTGTCATAAGACGTTCTGTCACATACAGCTTTGCGTCTTTTTCCATTTCCACCATCGTCTCGCGAACTGTCGAATCAACGCCTTTTATCTGGGCTGTATCCAATGTAAATACAGAATTTTCTCCTATATAAATATTAGTAACAGGATTTAAAACTTTTCCTCCCGTACCATTTCCCTCACCATAATGTTTTTCCTCATATCGTACATTTGCATTCTTTCCAACATGGAATGTATGGATTCCGTCATGGCGGCTCTCATTACATCCGCTATTGTGGATTCCGCATCCTGCTACTATCGACACATCTGCACCGTCTTCGATATAAAAATCATTATAAACAAGATCTGTCATTCCAGATACACTGACAACAACAGGAATATAAACTACCTCGCCTTTTGTTTCTCCATCGATATAAATGTTTATTCCCGGTTTATCCTCTTTCTTTTTTATCTTAATATGTTCGCTGTCTCCATGACATATTGATGTTCCGTTTTGACGCAGATTGAAAGCTCCGCTTTGACTAAACTTGTTATCGTTAATAACATTCAATACTTCTTCTGTAACCTGATCTAACTTTACCATCCGTCTATGCTCTCCTTTCTCTGTTTTCTGCACAGTTATGACACTTTTGAACTCCGTTCAGATACGGAAGAACATCTTCTCTTTTGCCTATTTTTTTAATCTCTCCATCGTCGATGATCATAATACGGTCTGCCATATCAATGATTTTTTCCTGATGTGAGATTACGATCAGACTCTGCTTCTTTTCTTTATGCATCTCTTCGAATTTCTGTATTAACATTGAAAAGCTCCACAAATCTATTCCTGCTTCCGGCTCATCGAAAATACATAATTCATGGTCTTTTGCCAGCACCGATGCAATCTCGATTCGCTTCATCTCTCCACCAGAAAGAGTCCCATCTATCTGACGCTCCACATACTCTTCTGCGCATAATCCTACTGCAGTAAGCAGATCACAGCATTCATCAATTGACAGACTTCTTCCTGCTGCCAATGTAAGAAGCTTGGAAACAGGCATTCCTTTGAATCTTGGTGGCTGCTGGAATGCATATCCGATTCCTGCATTTGCCCGATGATTAATATCATAATCTGTAATATCCTGCTCATTCAGCATGATTTTTCCACTATCTGCCTTTTCAATTCCTATCAATGTTTTCGCCAACGTAGATTTTCCACCACCATTTGGTCCGGTAATCACTAACATCTCCCCGTCATCTACATGAAATGAAATATCATTGAGAAGACATTTTCGACTCCCATTATCATTTACATATAATGTTAAATTTTCTGCTTTTAACACTTTCCTCACCTCGTATAATTTTATTTAGGAAAACACTTTCCTGATATATAAAAAAAGCCTGAGAAACTTAGCATTTCCAGGCTTTATAGATAAAAGGCACAGATCGGATTTGAACCGATGAATCAGGGTGTTGCAGACCCACGCCTTACCACTTGGCTACTGCGCCTCACTATATAGATATGGTATCCATAACTGCTTTATATTATACCAAGTATTTTTAGTGGAGTCAAATAAATTTTTGTTTTATTTTGCAGGAAATTTTCTCTTTTGCACAAAATCTTCTCAGAAAAAAGAAAAAATGCCGCTCTTTTTACAGAACAGCATCTCCTCTTTCATTTACCAGTTGATAACCTACAGATTCTATCCTCTTATCCAGACACTCTCTGCATTCTGCTGCCTCTTCTCCGGTGCAGATCTTGTTATCATATAAATCATATTGTTTTCTTGTCTTTATGGGCGACAAATTTGGCATTACAACATTTGCTCCTGCCAAGAGCCCCTTTTCTCTTCCTTGCGGATCCATTGTTCCAAGAGCTGTCGTTGCCGGAAGCAATACTGTCGGCAGTAAAATACGAATTACAGACAGTAAAAATAATGTTTCCTCCACACTTCCCGCTGATTTTTCAGCAAAACAGGTGTCATGATGCGGAATAAACGGACCGATGCCTACCATCTGTGGCTGTAACTCCTGCAAAAATAATAAATCCTCTGCCAAAGTTTCCACGCTCTGTCCCGGAGAGCCTACCATAAATCCTGCTCCCACCTGGTATCCTAATTTCTTCAAATTATACAAACATTGTTTTCTATTTGCAAGACTCATCTCTGCCGGATGCAATACTCCATAATGTTGTTCATCTGCAGTCTCATGACGAAGCAGGTAGCGGTCCGCCCCTGCTTCTTTATAAGCTTTATAACTTTCATAAGATTTTTCTCCTACTGAAAGTGTTACTGCACATTCCGGATATAAGGTCTTGATTCTGCGAATAATCTCCACCAGTTTTGCGTCCGTGTACCAGACATCTTCCCCGCCTTGCAGAACAAATGTCCGAAAGCCTAATTCATAACCATTCTCACAGCATGCCAGGATATCCTCCTGCGATAAACGAAATCGTTTTGCATTTTTATTACTTCTTCGAATCCCACAATAGTAACAATCGTTTTTACAATGGTTTGTAAATTCAATCAGCCCTCTTGTAAATACCTTCGTTCCATAATAGTGTTTTCTTAACCTGACGGCCTCCTCTTTTAGAAGTTCTCGGATATCCGGATCATCCTGCTGTTTTAAAATTTCTATAAACTCTTCTTTTGTTAATTTTTGACGCTGGATTAATTTATCTACCGCCTTCATATTTCCCCCAAATTTTTATCTATTCTTATTGAACTGCTTTAAATGCCTCATCCAAATCCTGAAGAATATCATCAATATTTTCTGTACCGATTGAAAGACGAATTGTGTTTGGTTTGATTCCCTGATCAAGCAGTTCTTCTTCTGTGCACTGGCTGTGTGTTGTTGTTGCAGGATGGATAACAAGTGATTTCACATCTGCCACATTTGCCAGCAATGAGAACAATTCCAGATTATCAATAAATTCCTGAGCTTTTGCTGCATCTCCTTTAATTTCAAATGTGAAGATAGAACCTCCTCCATTTGGGAAATATTTCTTATAAAGCTCCTGCTGTTTTGGATCTGAATCTACAGATGGATGATGTACTTTCTCTACCTGTGGATGGTTATTCAGATACTCTACAACTTTCAGTGCATTTTCTACGTGACGTTCAACACGAAGTGAAAGTGTCTCAAGTCCCTGCAGGAAAATAAATGAGCTGATTGGAGAAATTGTAGCTCCTGTATCTCTTAAAAGGATTGCTCTGATCTTTGTTACAAATGCTGCAGCTCCGCAAGCTTTTGTGAAACTGATACCATGATAGCTTGGATTTGGATCTGTCAGTGAAGGGAATTTTCCTGAAGCCTCCCAGTCAAATTTACCACCTTCAATGATAACTCCACCGATTGTTGTTCCATGTCCACCGATAAATTTTGTTGCTGAATGAACTACGATATCTGCGCCGTACTCAATTGGTCTTACAAGGTAAGGTGTTGCAAAAGTATTGTCTACAACAAGTGGAATTTTATGTTTATGTGCAATGTTTGCAACTGCTTCAATATCAACTACATCTGAATTTGGATTTCCAAGAGTCTCAATGTAAATTGCTTTTGTATTCTCCTGAATCGCATTTTCAACCTCTTCCAAGTTGAAAATGTCAACAAACGTTGTCGTAATTCCATAATTTGGAAGTGTATGCTCAAGAAGGTTAAATGAACCTCCGTAGATATTTTTAGCAGATACGATATGGTCTCCCTGCTGAGCAAGATTTTCAATTGTATATGTAATTGCTGCTGCTCCTGATGCTACTGCAAGGGCTGCTGTACCACCTTCCAATGCTGCAATTCTCTTCTCAAATACATCTTCTGTAGGGTTTGTCAGACGTCCGTAAATGTTTCCGGCATCTTTTAACCCAAAACGATCTGCTGCATGCTGGCTGTTACGAAATACATATGATGATGTCTGATAAATCGGTACTGCTCTTGCATCTGTAACCGGATCTGGAGTTTCCTGTCCTACGTGTAACTGTAATGTTTCGAATTTAAAATTTCTCTGATCTCTTGTAATTTTTGCCATGGTTCCATATCTCCTTTGCCTATGCTGTTTTTTGGGTTCAAGTTTTTATTAGTCTATAAATAACGGAGTTGAATAATATCTGTCTCCACTATCCGGCAACAATGCTACGATTGTTTTTCCTTTATTTTCCGGACGTTTTGCAAGTTCGATTGCTCCTTTAAGAGCTGCTCCTGAAGAAATACCTACCAGAATTCCCTCTAATTTTCCAAACTGTTTTGATGTTGCAAATGCATCATCATTTTCAATTGTAATAATCTCATCATACACTTTTGTATTTAACACATCCGGTACAAATCCTGCTCCGATTCCCTGAATCTTATGAGCTCCTGCTTTTCCTTCTGAAAGAACCGGTGATGTTGCCGGCTCAATTGCTACAACTTTCACATCTGCTTTCTGAGATTTCAAATATTCACCAACACCTGTCAGTGTTCCGCCTGTACCGACACCTGCCACAAAAATGTCTACTTCACCGTCTGTGTCGTTCCAAATCTCTGGTCCTGTAGTAGCTCTATGTGCTGCCGGATTGGCTGCATTTACAAACTGTCCCGGAATAAAGCTGTTCGGAATTTCTTTTGCAAGCTCATTTGCTTTCGCAATTGCACCTTTCATTCCCTGTGAGCCTTCTGTCAGAACCACCTCAGCTCCATATGCTTTCAAAATATTGCGTCGTTCCACACTCATTGTCTCTGGCATAGTAAGAATCATTCGATATCCTTTTACTGCTGCGATAGATGCAAGTCCGATTCCTGTGTTTCCTGAAGTTGGCTCAATAATAACTGAACCTTCTTTTAAAATTCCTTTTTTCTCTGCATCCTCAATCATCGCTTTCTCCACTCCGTGTGAACGAATAATCACCGTTCCTTCTGTCAACGCATCCAGTTCTGCTTCACTTTGAAGTACGATAACTCCTTTTTGTTTCATATCTTTTACAACTTCTTCATTATGAATGATCGGACCATATGTGTATATCGTTGTACTTTCCGAAGCCTTTTCTAATTGTTCATATACGGTATCTACTGCGCGTTTTACACCAAAGCAAAATCCTGCGGTTTTTGCACGAATCACTTCCATAAGCTCCTCCTATTTACAATAGCTGCAGATTGTTTTTACAACTTCATCTATTGTCATTTCTGAACTGTCTACTAAAATAGCATCTTCTGCCTGTTTTAACGGAGCAATCTCTCGATTCATATCGCGTTCATCTCGTTCCTTGATGTCTTGCGCGATTTCTTCATACACACAGTTTTCTCCTTTTTCCAGAAGTTCTTTGTACCTGCGTGTTGCTCTTGTTTCAACGCTCGCTGTCAGATAAATTTTCACATCTGCATTCGGCAGAATATTTGTGCCGATGTCACGACCATCCATAATAACATCTTTTTCTCTTGCCAGTGTTCTTTGAAGTTCTAATAATTTCTCGCGTACTGCCGGAATTGCCGATGTTTTAGAAGCCATATTACCAACTTCTTCCGTTCGAAGCATAGCTGTTACATTTTCACCATTCAGATATATCTGCTGTACATCGTTTTCATAAACAATACTCACTTCTGCATCTTTGCAGGATTCCACGATTCCTTTTATATCTTCTGCTTTAAGTCCTTTTTTTATAAAATGAATTGCAAGCCCTCTGTACATTGCACCAGTATCTACATAAATATATCCTTTTTCTTTTGCAACCAGCTTTGCAATCGTACTTTTTCCTGCTCCTGCTGGTCCGTCAATTGCTACATTATATCCCATTTTTGCTTCCTCTTTCTTAATATTTATTGTATCGAAATTCCTGCCAAATATCCTGTAGACCAGGCAATCTGCAAATTAAATCCACCTGTCAATGCATCAAGATCTAATACCTCTCCGGCAAAATACAATCCTGAAATTTTCTTCGATTCCATCGTTCCAGGATCAATATCCTTCACGCTTACTCCACCTTTTGTGATAATTGCTTCATTATAGCTACGCAATCCTGTTAATGTCATTTTAAAATTCTTTATCAGATCAACAAAGTAAAGTCTCTCTTCCTTTGAAATTTCATTTACTTTCTTCTCTGGCGAAATTCCACTTAGCTCTATCATAATAGGTTTAAGTTTTGCCGGAAACAACTTATCTACTGCGTTTTTAAATTGTTTGTTTTTATTTTCTTCAAAATCCCTTAAAACTCTCTGGTCTAGTTGTTCTCTGCTTAGTGCCGGTTTTAAATCAATCTGCAGTGTAAGTTCTTTATCTTGCAATTTTTTCCCAACAACACTGCTTGCACTGATGATGATTGGACCGCTGACGCCATAATGTGTAAACAGCATCTCGCCAAATTCATCATATAATTTCTTCTTGCCATCCAAAATGGTTCCCCGGACATTTCGAAGGGATAATCCTTGCAATTCCTTTGCATACCATTCTTTTACTTCCATAGGCACAAGTGATGGATATAATTCCGTTACCTTATGCCCTGTTTTTTCTGCGAAACGATATCCATCCCCCGTAGACCCTGTAGATGCATAAGAAATTCCTCCTGTTGCAACAACACAGGCATCTCCCGAAACTTTCTTCCCATTTTTCAAAACAATGCCTGTAAACTTTTCATGTTCCACCAGCACATCTTTTACTTCCGTACAAAAATGTATTTCTACACCTAATTGCTCTAATTCATGCTTCAATGCATGAATAATATCAGACGAATGGTCTGACTTTGGAAAGACTCTGTTTCCTCTTTCCACTTTTAATCGAACACCCAATTCTTCAAAAAAATCCATTGCCTGTTCATTGGTAAAGCTATAAAAAGCACTGTATAAAAATTTTGGATTACTCTTTAGCGCATCCATATCTCCTGCATTTGTTACATTACAGCGGCCTTTTCCAGTTATGAATAACTTTTTTCCAATTTTTTCATTTTTCTCAAAGAGTTCTACCCGATGTCCGTTTCTTGCCGCAAAAATTGCCGCAACAGCTCCGGCTGCTCCTCCTCCTATAACTATTACTTTACTCATATACTTCTATTATCCTATCTTCTATATTTCTTTGAATACCACATTTAACAGGTACTCTTACACTTCAGAATTATCCTCGATACGATTCAGTTCATCTCCACTGTAAACTTGGTATTCACCCCAAATTTGTTCTAATGTCTCAAGTGTCCCTATTACTTCTTCCTGTTTTTTCATACATAATGCAACTATCAATGCATTCACTACACTCAATGGTGCTACCAGGGAATCTACAATTGATGCCATATCGCTTCGTGCGATCAGATTACATGAAGAATATATATTTATCGGTGAATGGGCACTGTCCGTCAATGTAATAATTTTTGCTTTGCGTTTACTGGCAAATTCCAATGCTTTCAATGTTCTTTGAGAATATCTAGGGAAACTGATCCCTATGATCACATCTTCTTCTCCAATTCGAATCAGCTGTTCAAAAATCTCACTTGAACTGTTTGTATTTACCGCAATTACATTATCACAAAGTAGATTCAAATAGAAACTCATAAAAGCTGCCAATGGTGCACAACTTCGAATCCCAAGCACATATATTTTTCTTGCATTTAAAATAGTATCAATCGCTTGATTGAAGGCTGAATGATCAATTCCATTCAATGTCTGTTTTATTTTTTCAATATCTGATTGAAGCACCGTTTCCAAGATTTGAGACTGACTAATTCTTCCATATGTCACTTTCATTCGTTGAATAGAATTCAATCTGTTCCTCACCAGTTCTTCTAATGCTTTTTGAAATTCCGGATACCCTTTATATCCAAGCTGTGTTGCAAAACGCACCACTGTAGATTCGCTGACACCTACTACTTCTCCTAATCTCGCAGCAGTCAAAAATACTGCTTTATCATAATTATCCAGCACATATTCCGCCACACGTTTCTGTCCTTTACTGAGATCTCGATATTTTTCCTCTATTCTCATCTGCAATTCATTTGTACTGTTTTCGACCACTTTGAAATCCTCTTTTTCTTTCATGTTAATTATTTAAACTTCTCTTGTATAAAGCTTAAGCCATTCTTTTTCTTCATCGTTTAAATACGGAGAAACTATACTATAAACATCTTTATGATATGCATTTAACAGTTCTTTTTCTTCTGTTGTCATAATTGTTGCATCAATCGCATCCAGATCGATTGGAACAAAAGTCAAGATCTCAAATTTCATAAACTGACCATATTCATTTGACACATCTTTCTTTACCAGCAATTCATTTTCAATTCGCACACCATGAGAACCTTCAATATACAATCCCGGCTCATCTGTAATCACCATGTGCTCTTCTAACGGATGATTGTTGTCTTGATTGAACTTCCATTGGAAGCGCTGTGGATCCTCATGAATGTTTGCTAAATATCCAACTCCATGTCCTGTTCCATGATTATAGTTTAAATGTTGACGCCAGAATGGTTCACGTGCAATACAATCAAGATTCATTCCTGTACAACCATACAAAAATGTAGTTTCAGCCAATTTCAGCATACTAATTGCCACTGTTGTGAAATGACGTTTTTCCTCAGCCGACACCTCTCCAAGAGCTATTGTTCTCGTAATATCTGTCGATCCTTCCCAATAGTTTCCGCCTGTATCACTAAGCAGCAATCCTTCTGGTCTTAATTCCACATCAGTTTCCTCTGTTGCAGAATAATGAACGATTGCACCATGCTCTTTATATGCACTGATTGGTCCAAAACTTGGCCACAAATATCCTTCCTGCTCTGCACGAAAAGCTGCCAGTTTATCTGAAGCACTAATTTCTGTAATCTTTTCTTTTCCGACATGTTTTTTCAGCCAATACATGTATTTTGTATGAGCCACTCCATCTTTTATATGTGCATTTCGAATATTCTCAACTTCTATATCGTTCTTAACCGCCTTCATTAGAATAATTGGATTTTCTTCTTTTACAACTTTAACTTCCTTTGGAATGTTATTAAACAAAGCATAATTCACCTGTCTTGGATCTACCATTACAGTCTCGTTTTCAGATATTTCTTTCACTCTCTGATAAATAGAATCATATGCATATACTTTTACATGGTTATCTTGTAAATGCTTTTTTAGTTCCTCATCTAATTTTTCCGCATCTACATACAATTCCACTTCGTCCATTTTAACAATTGCATAACTTAACAACAATGGAGAATATTCTACATCATCACCACGCATATTAAGCATCCAATCAATATCATCCAGGCTTGCCAGAATCTGCATTGTTGCCTTGTGTTCTTTCATCACCTTACGTATTCTTGTAAGTTTTGATTCTACACTTTCGCCTGCGTAATTCAACGGAAGTAAAAATGCTGGTTTCTTTGACATCTCTGGTCGATTACTCCAAAGTTCTCCTAACAAATCATATTCATATACAATATTTCCATTCTTTTCTTCTACGATTTTAGCAAACTGTTCACCTTCTTGTTCCCCAATGGTTCTTCCGTCAAATCCGAGAACTTCATTTTCTTTTAATTCTGCTTTTAAAAACTCCTCAATTGTAGGAACTTCCGGTTCTCCCATCTTCATCAGTTGGACTCCTGTCCCTTTTAACTGTGTAGCTGCCTGTAAGAAATAACGTCCATCAGTCCACAAGTATGCACTATTTTTTGTTACAACTGCAGTTCCTGCTGATCCGGTAAAGCCAGTTAAAAATTCGCGTTCTTTAAAATAATCCCCCACATATTCGCTCTGATGATAATCTGCTGTCGGAACAATATATGCGTCTATTTTATGCTTCTTCATAAGCTCTTGGAAATTTGCAATTCTGTCTGCAATCTGATTCATTTCAATTACCTCTCTTTCATTCCCGTTTCAGGCAAATCTATTCTATTCAAGAATGCCTCAGCATTCTTGCTGCGAGGTGCGCGTCATGCAATTGCATGACATACTTCTACTGCGCACCTCTGCAATCCTGCCGGAGGCTATATCAGATGGGGGATTGACTCCCCCACTGATACCAGCTTGTTTCTCACCACCTATAGAGGTGGGAGTCATCTCCCAGCTGATATAATGTTTTATCAAGCCTGAACCACACTATTTTTATTATAACATATTTCTTTGCTTTTTTACCAATTAAAATATTTGTCTGTATTTCCTATATTTCTCTCCAAAGAAAAAGGGTCCCTTTCAAACCGAAAGCGACCCTGATATTTTACTTATTCTTATACTGGATATGCTCCATTTTCTGTATCTGCAACCGTTGCATCTACTTTTGTCTGCTGTGCTTCTCTGTATTTAAAGAAATCAATAGCTACCTGTGGGAATAATGCATATGTCAATACATCTTCATCCTGCTGAATGTACTGTGCACACTCTTTACGAAGTGTATCAAGCTCATCTGGAATCAAATCTGCCGGACGACATGTAATGATTTCTGCATCCTCTCCGATAACTTTCTTCTGTACTTCTGGATTAACTGGTTTTGCAGTCTTTCCATATTTTCCAGCAAGAACATCTTTTGTTTCTTTTGTAGCCATTTTATAACGTTCACCCATCAATACATTGAATACAGCCTGTGTACCAACAATCTGTGAAGAAGGTGTTACAAGTGGTGGCTCACCAAGATCTTTACGTACGCGTGGTACTTCTTCCAATACATCATAGAACTTGTCCTCTGCTCCCTGCTCAGCAAGCTGTGATGTCAGGTTTGAAAGCATACCGCCTGGTACCTGGTAAAGAAGAGTCTTGATATTTACACCAAGGTTCTTTGGATTGAGCAGACCACTGTCTAACGCTTCATCACGAATAGGTCTGAAGTAATCAGCAATCTCAGAAAGTAATGTCTGATCTAAGCCTGTGTCATACTCTGTTCCCTTAAATGTCTCAACCATAACCTCTGTAGCCGGCTGTGATGTTCCCATTGCAAATGGAGAAATTGCTGTATCAATAATGTCAGCACCTGCCTCTACAGATTTCAAATATGTCATTGATGCAACACCAGATGTGTAATGTGTATGCATCTCGATTGGAATATTTACTGTATCTTTTAATGCCTGTACAAGTTCTGTTGCTTTGTAAGGTACAAGAAGACCTGCCATATCTTTAACACAGATAGAGTTTGCACCCATATCCTCGATTCTCTTCGCAAGATCTTTCCAGTATTCCAGTGTATAAGCATCACCCAATGTATAAGACATTGCTACCTGAGCATGTGCTTTTTCTTTGTTTGCTGCTGTAACTGCTGTCTGTAAGTTACGGATATCATTCATACAATCGAAAATACGAATGATATCAATTCCGTTTGCAACAGATTTCTGAACGAAATATTCTACAACATCATCTGCATATGGACGATATCCAAGGATATTCTGTCCACGGAATAACATCTGTAATTTTGTATTTTTAAATCCATCTCTGAATTTACGAAGTCTCTCCCATGGATCTTCTTTTAAGAAACGAAGGGAAGCATCAAATGTAGCTCCTCCCCAACACTCTACTGCATGGTATCCGACTTTATCCATTTTCTCTACGATTGGCAGCATCTGCTCTGTTGTCATTCTTGTAGCAATCAGAGACTGATGAGCATCACGCAGAATTGTTTCTGTAATTTTAACTGGTTTTTTTACAACTTCTGCCATTGTATTTGTCCTCCACTAATATTCTACTTCACACCGAAGATGGCCATAAATGTTCCGGCCGCAACTGCTGTACCGATAACTCCGGCAACGTTTGGTCCCATTGCATGCATCAGCAAGAAGTTTGTAGGATCTGCTTCTGCACCAACTTTCTGAGAAACACGTGCTGCCATAGGAACGGCAGATACACCTGCTGAACCGATCAGCGGATTTACTTTTCCACCTGTAGCCTTACACATAATCTTACCAAAGACAACACCTGCTGCGGTACCAAATGCAAATGCGATCAAACCAAGAATTACAATTTTGATTGTATCCCAGTTCAAAAATGCTTCCGCACTTGTTGTAGCACCTACTGATGTACCAAGCAAGATAACAACGATGTACATCAATGCGTTAGAAGCTGTATCAGAAAGCTGTCTAACAACACCTGATTCTTTGAACAGGTTACCAAGCATCAGCATACCAACCAATGGAGCTGTTGTTGGAAGAATTGTACATACTACGATTGTAACAATAATTGGGAACAAAATTCTCTCCAATTTTGATACTGGACGGAGCTGTTCCATTTTAATTTTACGCTCTTTCTCTGTTGTGAGGAGCTTCATAATTGGTGGCTGGATAATTGGTACCAATGACATATATGAATATGCTGCTACCGCGATTGGTCCCATAATTGCAGTCTGTGACAATTTACCTGCAAGGAAGATGGATGTTGGTCCATCAGCTCCACCGATGATAGAAATTGCTGCTGCTGCTTTATCAGAGAATCCCATAGCCATAGCTCCAAGATAAGCTGCAAAAATACCAAACTGTGCTGCTGCTCCAAGAAGGAAACTCTTTGGGTTAGCGATCAATGGTCCGAAATCTGTCATTGCTCCAACACCAAGGAAAATCAATGATGGAAGAATTGACCACTCATCTAATACATAAAAGTAATAAAGAAGTCCACCTGTTCCATTTGCCGCATCTTCTGCATGAAGCATAATATCCGGATAGATATTAACAAGCAACATACCAAATGCGATTGGAACAAGCAGCAACGGCTCAAAGCCATGTCTGATTGCTAAATATAAGAACACACATGCAACTGCAATCATGATCAGGTTACCAAATGTAAGATTCATAAATGCCGTCTGCTGCACGAGGTTCGATAGCGTATTTGAAATATATTCCATTTTTCAAACCTCCTGGTCTAACTAGTTTAATGTAGCTAAAACTGCTCCTGATTCTACGGCGTCTCCTACTGCTACATCAATACTAGCAACTGTACCAGCCTCTGGGGCAACTACTGGGATTTCCATCTTCATAGCTTCAATGATAACTACTGTATCACCAGCTTCTACTTTCTGTCCAACGCTTGCTTCTACTTTAAATACTTTACCTGCTGCTCCTGCTTTAACCTGGATGCTTCCTGCTCCTGCTGCTTTAGCTGGTGCTGCTGCAGGTGCTGCAACTGGTGTTGCTGCTACAGGTGCTGCTGCAACTGGTGCTGCTCCTGCACCTTTTTCTTCTACTGTTACGTCATATACATTGCCATTTACTGTAATTGTATAGTTTTTCATTCTTGTATCCTCCTGATTAACTCCACTTATTGGATTTTCTTCTCTTAATAGAACGAACAACAAAACCGTCTGTTGAAGTTCCCTCTGATGCTGCGATTGCTGCTGAAATTACAGCAATAAGCTCACTATCATCTGTTGCCGGTACCACTTCAACTGGTGCCGGTGCTGCTGCAGAAGTTTCCTTCTTTGTTTCAGCCTGTGGTTTTTTACTAAACTTATTCTGAATTGCAGGAATAAATTTAAACAGGGAAATGATAAATGAGATAAAGATCAATACAACAAATACAGTTCCCATACCTAACAATGTGTTAAGTCCTGCTTTTTTCAAAATCTCAGCCATGCCATAGTGGCCATTGACTGTGATGCTGTCCATGTTCATCTTCTCGTCAAATGTGAATTCCAGGTCACCATCTCTTGTTTCGCCTTTGAATGGTACAGTCAATGTAGCGCTGCTGCTCTTTACTGTCAGCTCATAATCCCCAAGATCTGAGATTGTACCGCACTCCTCTATACCAGCTTTCCAAGCATCAATCATAGATTTAAAATCATCTGCTTCGATCGGAAGACCTGACTGCATCAATGTCAGATTCAATTCGAGGTCTGACATGTCAGCAAACTGATCCAGATTTTCCTCGGACATATTACTGAAACTTGTAACGATTGTTTCAGCATACTGTTCCATCGTAGCCTGATCATATTCTGCCTCTTCACTAGCCTTGCTTCCACATCCTACAAGACTCAAGACTAAAATGAGGACAAGTCCTAATAAACTGAATTTTTTCTTCACTTTGCCTCACCTCACTAAACCGTACCGTGTTTTTTGTCCGGACGATCCTCTCTCTTTGTGAACAACATCTCGAATGCTTCGATTACATATTTTCTTGTATCTGCTGCTTCGATGATTGCATCAACGTATCCTCTTCTTGCTGCAGACATTGGGCTTGACTGAAGTTCTTTATACTCTGCTGCTTTCTCTTTCAATGTATCTGCGTCAGCACCTTCATACATGATCTTAGCAGCCATAGTTGCATCCATCATTCCAACTTCTGCTGTTGGCCATGCAAATACCATATCTGCTCCGATTGATTTACTATTCATTGCAACATAAGCACTTCCGAATGCTTTACCTACGATTACGTTTACTTTTGGAACTGTTGCATTTGCAAATGCATATGTGAGTTTTGCAACACTTCTTGCCATATCTTTCTCAGCTTCTTTTGTCGCCTCAAATCCTGTCACACTTGTCAATGTAAGTACCGGGATAGAGAATGCATCACAAAAGTTGATGAAGTCTGTTGCTTTCTTGCATCCGTCAACTGTAAGAACTGCATCAAAGCTTTCTGCATTTCCTTCAGCGTCATATACTTTAGAACGATTTGCAACAGCTCCGACTGTCATACCATTCAGACGGATAAATCCTGTTACCATCTCTTTTGCATAATCTTTTTTTGTCTCAAAGAATACATTGTTGTCAGCGATTGTTGCAAGTGCAATACCTGTGTCTTCTGCTGCGTTTGCAAGTTCAGAACAAACACGGTTCAGATCATCTGTACACTCTTCATATGAAGCATCATCTTCATTATTTGCTGGGATCATGCTAATCAATGTACGGATCTGTCCAAGGATTTCTGCCTCTGTTCCAATTCCATCAACAAGACCTGCTGTCTCACTCTGATATGCAGCACTTGCTGTATCACATTTAGAAACTTCGTTTCCTTCCAAAGCATTTGGTGAATTTACAAAAAGCTTTCCCTCTTTGCTTTCCATAAATGTAAAATCTGTAAGTCCTGGAACAACTGCCAATCCGCCACCACACATTCCAAAGATTGCTGTGATCTGTGGTACAACACCTGAAGCCATTGCCTGTTTATGATACAGACTTCCAAATGCCTCTAATGCGTCTGTCGCTTCCTGAAGTCTAAGTCCTGCACAATCTACAAGACCGATCACAGGTGCTCCCATCTTCATTGCCATATCATAAATATTTGCGATTTTTTTTGCATGCATCTCTCCGATAGCACCCTTTAATACTGTAGCATCCTGACTGTATACATACACAAGATTGCCATCGATCACTCCATAACCGGTAATAACGCCGTCAGACGGAGTTTCTTTTGTCTGTAAGTTGAAATCTGTATTTCTTGCTGTTACAGCACCACCGATTTCAACAAAGCTTCCCTGATCAAGCATTGCGGCAATTCTTCTGCTTGCTGGGTTTCCAGTTGCATTGTAGCTCATATTCTAGCCCTCCATATTGTAAATATTTTTAAAATAAACCAAAATTTTTGCCTATTCTAGTATAAACCACTCTTATCTAAATTTCAATCAACAAAATACATATTTTGTCATTTTTTTCACACGTTTCTTAATTTTCACGTTATTACAATTTCAATTCACATTACTATTATAATAGGAAGTTTTCCACTGTTTTCCTTGCACACCATTTATAATTTCTCCTTTCAATGGCATTTTTTACTATCAGCGTTTGTCTTTTTACAACATTTCCATCTAATAAGTACTGTATTTCTCCCACTTCTGTTTTTGCTTCAACCGGTGCATATAACTGTTTTTTCAGTACAATTTGCAAATGTATTTTTTGATCTTTCCGAACCAAAAGCTGTTCCAACTCTGCTGAATCTGTATTTTCTCCATCTTCCATATATTTCATCCACACTTTTGTATACGATTTTCCACTTATTTTTCCATTATTCGGAACTCCATTTACAACTGGAATCTTAATATCTGCCAATTCTTTTGAAATGTTTTCCTTTCCTATCATAACATATTCAAATGAGTCCAATCCATATTGTATCAATTTACGTGTATCCTGCCATTTATAGTCCTTGTTGTTTGGCCAGCCACAACCTAAAAGTGTAACAATTAATTTTTTATTATTTTGTTCCAAAGCTCCTACATAACAATATCCTGCCTCACCCGTAAATCCTGTTTTCCCTGCTATTGCACCCTCCATCATTTTCAAAAATGCGTTATGATTATTACATGTATACTTGTATACATGTGAGCAATCTTCAAAGTGATGTGTTTCTGTCTGTGATATTGCCAAAAACTGTTTTGCCTGTGCCGAATCCTGTATGCAATATTTCATGATTCGTGCAAGTTCTTCCGCTGTTGTCTGATGACTTCCGTTTTTGTCTGAAGCATCTAATCCATTTGGTGTAATAAAATAAGTATTTTTACATCCTAAGCTTTGTGCTTTTTGATTCATCATATCTGCAAAACCCTCCACACTGCCTCCAATATGTTCTGCAATCATGACCGCCGCATCATTATGGGATTCCAACATCAATGAATATAACAAATCCCTCAACAAAATTTTTTCTCCTTCGACAACTCCCAATCGTACTTTAGGCTGATTTACTGCATTTGAACTTGCTATAACAACATCATCCAAATCACCATATTCTAATGCAAGAATGCAGGTCATAATCTTTGTTGTGCTTGCCATCGCACGTTTTTGTCCTCCATTTTTTTCAAACAATATTCTTCCGCTTTTTGCATCCATGAGCACCGCAGATTGAGCATATAAATCATGCGGTTCCTGAATCTTACTTTTTTCAGATGCTTCTGTTTCTTTTGTATTTTGTATTTTTCTAGTAGTATACACCTCCGTTTCATTCACCATACACATCGGAACAGAATAATTTTCTTCATTTGAGCAGACAAAATCCCACAAAAAATAAAAGCCAATGATAAATATCGATGCAAGCATCAACACCTCCATGGCTCTCTTTTTGTTTAATATTCTATTTTTCTTCAGCATCATAAATCCACCCGACATTATTTATTAACTATTATATGCCGGTCTATTTGCTATATGTCTTGCAAATTACAACTATACAAACGAATCCACTTTACAAATTCAATTTCAGTTCCGCTTCATCTTCCGCCTCTTCTTTAAACTGCTCAATTTGATCTGTATTAAGCATCGGAAGTTCATCTAAAGACTGTACACAAAATCTCCGCAAAAACTCTTCTGTTGTTCCAAATAAAATAGGACGTCCCGGAGCATCTAACCTTCCAACCTCCTCTGCCAAACCATACTCAACAAGCTTATTAACTGCATGATCTGATTTCACACCTCTGATTTTTTCAATCTCAATTTTTGTAACCGGCTGTTTATACGCTATAATAGACATAGTTTCCAATAATACATCCGTTAAAACATGTTTCTTCGGTTGTCTTGCAACACGAATTAAATATTCATAGGCTTCTTTTTTGGTACACATCTGAAACGCATGATCTAGCTCGATAATCCGAATCCCTCGATCCTTTGCTTCATATCGTTTCATCAATTTATGTATCAATTCCAACGTTGGGGTTTTGCCGGAAAGAGATATTTTCCCAACGTGACCAGCACCACCGCGAAGACAATTACGCCGAGCGCCAGCCATTCAATCTTCGAAAGCGTCTCTCCACCCAGTCCCGTACCCAGCAAGACCGCGACCACCGGGTTAACGTAGGCGTAGCTGG
>OFCH01000247.1_pt1 | contig 21690 bp, 23 predicted proteins | sample 1520771 | NCBI WGS metagenome assembly OFCH01 (sample SAMEA2699034, study PRJEB24076) | metagenome | biome: Human gut stool | place: Spain | collected 2012-10-23 | reverse complement strand
AAAGAGAAAACTGCGCCACAGCCTTCGCAGGCCATCGCGCAGCGATTTAGTTCAACTGGAAATTATTTAATTCTCTGTGTACCTAATTGTAATTGTTCAACTGCTATTTTTGCTTTATTGTCATCTTCCTTTTGAAGATTTTCTATTTCCGAACTCCGAATAGCCAAAATGATTTCGTATCCCACCTGTAAATCATCAAGTGTTATATCTACAACATCTTGTGTATCATAATTACAATAAATCATAGGAATTTGGGAACAATCAATAAGGCAATCATCCCCTAAAACACCTTTTCCTACGGCGGACAAAAACCGCATATCCGAGCTGTTTAAGTCTGCATACCGGTCATTGGCCGCAATACGGTCTTCCATCTCGATAAAGTTATAAAATAAATCTGTTAACTGGTCATTGATAATCTTTGTACACAACTACTTCTCCTGTCTGTCTTAACGGACCTTCTCAGCATCCCACTCCATTACGGATCCGGTCGCTGCATCAATCGTGAATTCGTATTCCGTTCCACCGTAGATGATCTTTCCTTCGTATTCCGGACGTCCGTCATCATAATCAAGCTTCCATTCGTAGAGATCCTTGTCCGTTGCTCCGCTTACACGGTCAAGGGCTGTTTTCTTTGCATCTGCCTCACTGACCGTAACGTTCTTGCTGTCTGCTCCCATCGTTTTTTCTTCATATGCGGAGCTGATGATCTCTCCGGTGTCTGTCGCAATCTCATAGTCATACTTTGCACCGCCTGCATACCATTCAATGTCATATACCTGACGTCCGTCTTCATAGTCAAGCTTTGACTTGGTGATCGTTGCATCCGCTGCCTTCACTCCGGCATGCTCCAGTGCGATCTTCTGTGCTGCTGCTTCATCCACGGTTCCGATACCTGTTGCATTCTGTGCCGGAGCAGGGGCAGCGGGGTCTGCCGTCTCCGTCTGTGTCCCGGAAGCCTGCGCATTCTGTTCTTGGCTGCTCATTTCCATGACAGCTCCTGTCTCTGCATTGATCGTGTAGGCGTAGGCATACTCTCCGGAAGTAAATTCCACCTTATAGCAGGCCACTCCCGCCATCTCACTTAAGGTCGTGGCTGAAATGTCTGCATCTGCCGCTACAATATCCGCTGCTTTTAACGCCGCTTCCTGTGCCTCCTCCATAGGGATCATCTGTGTCTGCTCCTTCGTCTGCTCCTGGCTGCTTTGCTGCGGAATACTGGCTGCCGCATTATCTCTGCATCCGGTCAGGGTCATTGCAAGTGCAAATGCCGCTACGGTAAAAATCCATTTCTTTCTCATATTCTTTCTTATCCTTCCTATCAGATTGGAATGTGTAAAGTGTAACCGATATCCTGCCAGATTACAAGTGGAATTTTTGTGTACAGGGTATATTTGTAAAAATCTAACAAATATAGTAACACTTGCAATACCGTAAATTGCGCCGCCCATGCCTCTTTTTACAGATTCCCTGATTGTCTCCATTTTGTATAACAAAAGGCAGCCCACTAGGGACTACCCTGATAAAAATAAAAAGCAGCAAATCATTTGCTATGTGTAGTGATATTCCTTCAATGTCACCTGTAATTGACAAACTTGAAGTTGTTAGTCGCTATCTTGTTTGCGGTTAAATTCAAAAACGACAGGTTCAAATTCAACTAAATGCTTATCTTGGGTGTTAGTTCCTTTAGGGTTCTCTATGCCGGTAACTTCATAGTATTCATCACTGTATTGTATTTTACTACCATCAAAATCTTTTTGAATGGATTTGACATATTCAAACGGATTTTCTATTGGTAACAAACTTAATGCCCGCTGTAGCTGTTGTACCGCTGTCCTCTGCTCATCGGTCAGTATTTTTTCTTCGTTTGCCATGTGTTCTTCAAATTTATTTTTATCCATCCAAACGATTTGCTCCAATGGGTTAGCAGTACCACAAGCCAAGATTAAACGGATAAAATCTTCAAAATTTGCCGCTAATGGATATACATTTTGGTCTACACAACTTTCTGGATTGCAGGCAAATACCATTTCTCCATATTCCGGCAAAAAGCAATACAGAATACATCCTTCAAATCCGATTGGATTTGCGTTGACGGGATAGCAAAAATACGGGTCTGCAATATCTCCATATTCTAAACATAAAGATCCCTTATCTATGGGAAGTGCCATATACTTTTCGTAAATTGTTTCCATTGATGTGCCTCCACAAGTCGAGTAGACTTACACCTCACAATGTAAGCCCCTCACAGAACCGTACGTGCGGCTTTCCCGCATACGGCTCTTCATAATAATATTTACAGTCTCAAAACAAGCTGACATAAATCTTTGGCATTGCCAATGGATAATATTTCAGCATTTCAATGAATCCTTCTCTTGTATAACTCTTTCTGTCACTTCGTCTATTCAGCACCTTAAACAGAAGTTCTCTCACTTGTTGTTTGTAGTTTGAAATCATTCTGCCATTAAAACTTATGCCATAGTACCTATAATGACCTATTAGTTTCAGATTTAGCATACCCATTAGTTTCTTTAGCGGTTGGTCTCTGTTTGTGTATAACCACACTTTTATGTCTCGAATTTTCTGTCTGAATTTCTTAGAACTTGTCTTTGGCATTATATATGGCATGCCTTTGCGTGAACGTCCACAATAGAACGTGAATCCCAGAAAATCAAATGTTTGTAATCTGATACACTCACCGCTCTTTTGCTTTGCCCTTGCAATATAAGCACCGCTTTGTAAGAGACGACTTTTACTATCTTCTAATTGCAAACCGAACTTTTCCATTCGTTCTTTAAGAAGCTTGTAGTAATTTTCTGCTTCCCATTTATATTGAAATCCTGCAACAAAATCATCTGCATATACAATCAAAAAGTTGTCACCCTTGCATTCCTTGGTAATAATAAACTTATACCAAAGTGTCAATACATTATGCATATATATGTTTGCAAGGATTGGACTTATGATATTACCCTGTGCTGAACCTTCTTCATTCAACATCAGTTCGCCATCATCTAACACTCCCACTTTAAGGTACTTCTTAACCAGACCGATTATGTTAGGGTCTTTGATATAGAGATGGAGAAACTTGATAATCCATTCATGTTTCATGTGGTCGAAGAAGCCTTTGATGTCAGCGTCCACAATATAACATATCTTCGTATTGTTTAAGCTCTTATACAGTTCTTTTATTGCGTTATGGCATCCTCGATTTGGTCTGAATCCGTACATGCAGTTCAGAAATCTCGGTTCATAGATAGCTTCCAGTATCTTCTTTAATGCTAATTGGACTATTTTGTCCTCATAGCACGCAATTCCTAATGGTCGAAGTTTTCCATTGCTTTTCGGGATATATACCCTAATTGATGGCTGTGGTTTGTATGATTTTCTTTTCAGTCTTTCTACCAAGTCATCTATGTTTTGCCCCAGATTTCTCCCGTATTCTTTCTTAGTAATCTCATCAACACCGACTGCTTTGTTTCCGTCTAATTCTTTGTGACATTGCAAAAGCATTTCTTTATTGATTAGATGATACAACGATGTGAACTCTGGTCTCGGCAAATTTGCCGATATTTCTGCTATTCTTTCTAATTTCGTTTCCATCAATACCTCCGTCCCTGAGTACGGTTGATGTGTCCTCAGAAAGACCATTATTATGTAGCTCCCTTTCCTCCGTTGGCATTACCCAACTTCTTCAGTACTATGAAGCTATCCGACTGCCTGTTGTTCTTTTGGCATTCTCCCGTTTTGCAGTTGTTTGCCATACTTGCAATGACAAGAAACAACAGGCTCTCCCCAGTTGACTGAATAGTCACAATGTAAAACATAAAGTGCTCTTTGACCCCGCAGAAGCAAACCATTTCTCACCAATGCGAATTGATTTGTATTGCTTTCCGTCGAAATTAAAACGTCAGCCTTCCAGATATCAAAATTTCGAGGCTCAATCACACTCTTTATTTTCTCGCTGTCTACGCTTAGCAACTACCATTACTGGCAGTCACCCAAGACTCGCTACTGGCGGTTAGTTAGACCTTACCAGACAGGCATTCCACCTGCTAGACTACTCGCCCTTGTCTGGGCGCACAATTCCGATTTGTTGCTCACTTTTCGTATTCAAATTATACCATAAAACTTGTGAACAGTTCTACCGCAACTTTGGACTATATGAGAAAAGTCCGAACAGTTTTCTGCCCGGACTTCCTCGCTCAATCATAAATCAATTCCGCTTTCACAATCTCCTCTGCCTGTGCCTTGCAAGCGTTCATCTGCCGCACCCATTCCATTTGATTATCGGCTTTCAGTTGCTCGGTCACGCCGTACTGCTTTGCCAGCTTCGGCACGATCAGCTCCATGCGTTTTCGTGCCGCTTCTTCAATCTCGGCGCAATGTTCAAAGAGCTTGTCGGATAGCACCAGTTCATTGAACAGTATCGGGCGGTGCATTTCTAAATACGCCTTGCGAAGTCTGCCGTAGTGTCCGATGGGCTTGGTCTTGCGGATAATGATGTTCGGGATAAGATAATCGCCGTTCCGTGTGTAAGTGATATTCATGCTGTTTGTACTCCTTTCATCGGCTCTCTCTGCGGTAAACTGCTGGCGGGAACGAACACGCCCTTTGCAATATCCTCCGCACGAATGGCGGCTTTCTTGGCTTCGATTTCTGCCTTTTTTCTCCCCTTGATTTTGTCCTCGTATCGCTTCTGCGCTCCGCTGGCTTTCCGCTTCAAGTAGTTCTGATGAAGCCTGTCTTTGCGTTCCTCACGCTTGCGGATTTCTTCTAATTCCTCTGGGGTCAGCTCCACTTCTCCAAACGCCGGAGGAACAAATCGCCCGACAAAATTGAAGTAAATCTCGACCTCCTGTGTGGTCTGTATACTGCCCTTGCGGTCACGCTCATGCACAAGGATTTTCTCGATAAACTCGTTGAGCATGGCAATGGTCAGCTTGTCGAAGTTCTCATATTTGTCAATCAGAGCGATAAAACGGTCAGCGTCCTTTTCGTGCTTCTCATAGCTCTTGACAGCCTTTTCCAGAACAGAGATTTCAGCGGTAAGCTCGGACTGTTCCTTTTCGTATTGAGCGTCCAGAGTGGCGTATCTGCTGTCGGACAGCTTGCCTAAAATGTTGTCCTCATAGATTTTGCAGAGCAGGACTTCCAGCTCGGAAACTCTCTGCTTTGCTGTGGCAAGGCGTGTGCGCTGTTTTCTGACCTCTGCCGTCTGCTGGCTGGACTGCGCTTCCTGCACCACACGGACAAACTCGGCTCGGTCATGCTTGGCATACTCGGCAATAGCTTTGAGCATTTCGGAAACAAGGGACAGTACCACATCTTCATTGATACGGTGCTGTGTCGTGCAGAGCTTTCCAACTGGGACTTTGCTGTATTGGGAACAGGTATATTGAGAAATACGCTTGCCGTTGTTGGTACGGTGGACATACATCTTGCCGCCGCAATCGGCACAATAAAGCAAGCCTGTGAGGGGAGCTGCTTCGCCCCAGCCGTCCGGGTAGCGTCTGACATTCCCACGGATTTTCTGCACAAGGTCAAAGGTCTGCTGGTCAATGATAGCTTCATGGGTATTCTCGAAAATCGTCCATTCGTCCTCCGGGACATAATGGCTTTTCTTGTCCTTGAAGTGCTTTCGAGTCTTGAAGTTGATGGTGTGTCCCAGATATTCACGCTTTTCAAGAATGTTGCAGATGGTGGAAGAACCCCAGCCGTACACATCTTTGAAAGTCTTGTTTTTATTCACACCCTCGCCGTGCTGGGCAAGGTAAGCGGACGGAATGAGGATTTTTTCTTCTTTCAGCTTGCTGGCGATCTGATACGGACCGTAGCCCTCAATCGTCATGGCAAAGATGCGCTTGACCACATCAGCGGCTTCGGGGTCAACCAACCATTGGTCTCTGGCTTCGTTCCAGAGATAGCCGTAAATGACCGTGCCTGTGAGGTGCTTGCCGGACTTGCCTTTGGACTGGAAAGTGGAACGGATTTTACGGCTGGTGTCTCTGGCGTAATACTCGTTCATAATGTTGCGGAAAGGGGTAAAATCATCGTCACCTCTGGCACTGTCCACGCCGTCATTGATGGCGATAAGGCGAACGCCACGCTGACGCAGGATTTCCATAATCTGACCTACTTTCAGATAGTCACGACCCATGCGGCTCATGTCCTTGATACACAGATACTCCACATTCCCGGCTTCCACTTCTTTCATCATTGCCAAAAATCCGGGACGGTCAAAGCAGGTGCCGCTAATGCCATCGTCCGTGAAATGGACAATGTTTGTAAAGCCCTGCCGTGCGGCGAACTCCTCCAACATTGCCTTTTGATTGGATATGGAGTTGCTCTCACGCTGTTGGTCATCATCTTTGCCAAAGTCATCACGGCTCAGTCGTTCGTACAGAGCTGTGATTTTCTCGTTTTTTCTCATAACTTGCGCTCCTTTCTTCGGTTTTAGATTGTGTGTTCTAAGAGACTTCCCAACTGCTTGATTAAGAAGTCTTTTAGAGCATACAACACCGGCAACAAGTTTGTACTTTTTGTACTGTCTTACTGCAAAATGATTGGGTTTTTCCGTTTCCAGCTCCTCAAACAGTAAGTCCACGGCATTTTTTAAATTCTCATCATCCTCTCTGGCTTCGCTGGCATCAATCATATCAATCAGCATTGCGAAATTCTGCTCCTCCTCCGGAGCTTCATAGCAGATATAAGCGATAAGTGCCGTGTAATAGAGCTCTTCAGCCTTCACCCAGAAGTCCTCACCAGATTGCTGTTCCTCTCCTTTGGTGTTGACTATAATCGTGTTTACAAATTTCAAAATATCCTTTTCGCTTCGAATATAGGCGAATGGATTATAATGCATGGATTTAGCAAAGTTTATGGTATTCAAAACTTTTATCTTGTACTTTCCCCTTTTAAGCATTTTTCCGCACTCTACCAGTACCGTTCCTTTCGGATCAGTAACCACATAAGATGAGTGCATCTGCATCAGGTTCGGTTTCACAAAGAAACGGGTCTTACCGGAACTGGAACCACCAATGACAAGAATGTTTTTGTTTCTTGCATACTTTGGCTCTTTCGGTCTTCCGGACATCATCAGCCGTTCCGTCTGTGTCAGAAGCACATTATTTTCAAACACAGAGTCCATATATGGCTCTATGTCCTTGGCATTTTCCCATGAAGCGTTTTGTCAAGTGCTTTTTAGAGTTATTGACGCGACATATGCTCTTTTTTCCACGATAAAGCCCCACGCGGTCATACATGGGGCTGTGGGATTATGGTTGAAGTGGCGAAGTGGCAAAGTGGCAAGGTATCTGGGTTTTGCCACTTGGATTTTGCCAGTTCACTTTTTTAGGGCGTGATACCATGCTGCGCCGATACGCTTTGAGGTAATGCGCCCGTCAAGGTTTTTCTTTGCCGCCCGGACAGTACGGGCAGAAATTCCCGCGTCGGCTGCGGCTTTCTCTATGTCCTCGCTGGCAAGTTCTTTTCCGTCTGCCAGTAGGTCAAGTATCAGCTTTTCAGCCTGTTCGGTTTTGGTGGCGTTGTTGCCGCCCGCGCCGGACAGCAGCTCGTCGGCAGTTATATCATATTCGCCTATCCACTCAAAGCCTGTTTCCGGGTCAAGGCAAAAGGCAACGGGCTTTCCCTCCGGCGCAAGGGAAGATTTGTCGTGAATGATAACACGCACATTCGGCTCACGCTTCACGCGCCCGATTAAAAGGACGCTCCTTGCTGCGGCTCTAAAGTCGATAGAACCTAAGCCCCTGTATGCGCTCTGTCCTCCGGCAGCTTTGTTAAGGTGTCCGATAAGGATAACGGCGCACCCGGTACGCTCCGCAACTTCGGCAAGGCGGCGAAAAATGGGGCGCACCTCGTTTGCCTTGTTCATGTCGGCTTTGTCGCCCATATACGCCTGTATGGGGTCAAGGATAATCAGACGCGCCCCGTTCTGTATGATTGCTTTCTCTATGCGCTCGTCGGACAGGGTAAGCTCCCGTTTTGCTTCATCAATCACAAGCACCCGGTCAAGGTCTGCGGCGGCTTCTATCAAGCGGGGTTTGACGGTATCTCCCAAACCGTCCTCGGCGGTCTGATAAATAACTTGAAACGGCTGTATGGGCTTCATGCCCGGAAGCGTCCCGCCAGTGGTACAGGCAGCGGCAAGGCGCAGCGCAAAGGTGGTCTTTCCCTCGCCGGGGTTGCCCTGTACTATGGTTACTTTCCCAAAGGGGATATACGGCTCCCATAGCCATTCAACGGTCTGTGTGTCAACCTCGCTCATGCGGATAATCTCAACGGTTTCTTCCTGTGGCGGTTCTTTCAATCCATAGACAGCTTCCCGCAGATATTTCCCGTCTGTGATTTCGCCCCGGCGCGTCTGCACCTCGTTCCAGTCTTTGAAAAGAGGGATAAGGCGGTGGACGGTCAAGCCCTCCGGCATAAGCTCCACAAGGCGGCTACAAGCGTCGTTTCCGGCTTGGTCGCTGTCAAGGCAGAGATATACGGTCTTGATGTTCGGGCGGTCAGAGAGAAAGCGCATAAGGGCTTTATCTCCCACGCCACCCAGCGCAAGATAGCTTTGCTTCTGCCAGTCCTTTTTGAACAGACAGAGAAAAGATAACAGGTCAATAGGGGCTTCAAAGACAAACAATCTTTCGCCCTCGCCCCGATAGCAGAAGTTAAAGGCTTTGTCGCTGCCTTTCACATCAAGCCGGAAGTTCCCGGCTGTGCCGCGTTGGTGGGCGTATCGTGGTACTCCGTCCTCGTCCCGTCCTACGAATACGGCGTTATGGTGGGCGGCTTCCTCGTAAATATCCCCGGTGGAAAAGAAAAAGCCCGACACATCTTCATCAATGTGGCGGGCGGCTGTGAGGAAGTTCCTCGCTATGTGGTTGTCGGTGTTGTGGGGCGGCAGTCGAAAGTCAGAAAAGGACGCGGGGCTTGGTCTGTCCGGCGGCGGTGCTGCGCCTTTTTCTCCTGTCAGCAGTTCTACGGCTTCGGTAAAGCTCTTTCCGAAAAACTCCATGACAAAATCAATGGGTGCGCCGCCTTTGCTCTGGCTGTGCCTGTACCATTTGTTTCCCCGAATAGTCAAGCTGTCATGCCGTTTCCAGCGGTATTCCTGTCCGGCGCGGGTAAGCTGCTCGCCCTGTCCTTGCAGAAAAGAAACAAGGTCGGCTTGGTTGGCGCAGTCTATTTGTTCTTGGGTGTAATACATAAAATTTCAACTCCTTTCAGCGGTCTATATCGTGCCGCTTGGTGCGGCTCTGTGTTTGCTCCGGCTGCTCGGCTTTCAGCGCAATATCGACGCACTTGCGTATCTTCTGAAGCTCGGCAACTTCGGCGCGGGTAGCTTTCAGTTTGGTGTAGTCAGTATCTCTCTGCTCTTTGATGTCGGCGTATTCCTGTTTCCATTTGGAGATAGGCAGCGTCTTTGTATCCGTCAGATTTGCATGGAGATAGCGGCTTGCTGCGTTCCATAAGGTCAGCTCGGCGCGGTGGGCTTCCTCATACTTATCCCGTTTGTTCGTCCAGCCGTTTTTCAGCTTTTTTAGTTCGGCATGAATGGGCTTATACTGCAAATAATTCTCTCCGTTCTCTATCAGCTTTTGCAGCTCTTTCATGCGCTGCTCGGCGGCTTTCATTCCCTCCCGGATAGAAAAGGCTTCATCACTGACAGAGGAAAGAGAAGCGTCCAACTCGTCAAGTGTAGAGATACCATGCTCCGCAAGATAATTGGCTGCCTGTGATATGGTTTTCAGTTCGTCGGCTGCGTGTTGGTGCTGCCAGCTCTGCGAATACTTCCGGCTCTTTTCCCTCTGAACGCCCAAATACTTCATCAGAAGATTTGCAAGGTTCGGAGATTTTGGCGGTTGTTGTTTTCTTGGGGAAGTTTCCCACGCCGCAAGCAGTCCGGCAATCCATTCTTTGAGGTTGCCGATCTGCGCCCGGATTTCCTTTATCAGTCTGTTTGATTTGCGGATAGCCCGGTTCAGTTCGCCTTTCTCGGTGGCTATGCCTTTCTTCTCCATTTGACAGGCGGCTACGCCCATGTGGACAGTAGGTATCTCGTCAATTCCTCTCTCGGCGTTGCTGCGGTGGTCGATACGCTCTGTGCTTCCGGCGCGTTCAAGATAGCTGTTTGAAATATCAGCCCACGCTTTGCGCCACAAGAGGGCGTTGCCTTTGTCGTTCCAGCCTGTGAGGTCAACCTTGTGGGTCTTGTATCTGCCATTCGGCAAGCGTATGCGCTCCCCGTTTTCATCAAGGTCATATTCCTTTTTAGACTTCGCCGCCCACGCGCCGCGCTCGTCAAGTGGTCGCATGGTCAGCATGATATGACAATGGGGGTTGCCGCTGTCGGTGTCATGGATAGCAAAATCCACGCACATTCCTTTAGAAACAAATTGAGAGGAACAGTATTCCCGGACAAGCCGTATCTGTTCCTCTCGTGATAATTCTATGGGGAGTGCTGCGTCAATCTCACGCGCAAGCTGGGCGTTCCCGGCTTTCTCATAAAGTTCCACGCTGTTCCATAGGGTAGAACGGTCAGAGAAAGAGGGCGGGGCATGGGGCGGCAGCATGATTTCGGTATGGACAACGCCGCCTTTGCGGGTGTAGTCGTGGGTCATTCCGTCCCACTCGTTTGTCAGCTTTTCGCCGCTTCGGTAGGCGGCTGCGGCAACTGCTGATTTGCCTTTGCCCCGACTGACTATGCTGATGTTACAATGGTAAATGGCTATGGGTATCACCTCCAGTATAGCGGATATAAAACTTGTGGAAAATGAATAGCTTGCGTAGCAAGGTGTTCGGTTTCCGCAAGTACACAAAAGGGTAGACAGCGCAAGCTGTCGCAGGGGAAGTGTAGCGTCCCCTGTCTGCGGCAAAGCCGCCAATCGTAGCGCGGGGTAAAATCCCTGTGCTTAAGATAAAGCCCTCGGCAGAGCGCACACGCCCGTTAGGGTGTATAAGTGCGCCCTTAGTGTCTAAGGGATTTATTCAGCGTTCCCGTTCTCGGCTCGTTTTTTCAGATATTCCCGTACCAGCTCACTCGTCAGTGCAAACCTAAGAAGTGCTGCGGCTTCCTCGTCGCTCATGTTCTTTGCTTCCGGCACAATGCTTTCAAAGACTGCGCCTCGGACAATAAGGCGGTGGCTGCGTGTCCGGCGTTCCTCTTGCGACAGCTTTTGCCGCAGCACCTTTTCCCGGTTCTCAAACTGCCGGATTTTCTTTTTTCCGTCCTCGATTTCGGCTTGCAGTTCCTCGCGGGTTTTCTCTCTTGGCTTTGTCATGGTTGATCGCTCCTTTCTGCTCATAGCATAGAAAAGAGCAGCCGTTTTTGTGTGAAAAAGGCTGCTCTCATTGAATTATTTGGTTTGTATTTATATCGGTAACTACGAAAACTTATTGACTTATGCTTTCTAAAGGGAAAGTAACACTCCAATTTCCTTCGATATGTGTATCGCTCGTAACAAAATATCCATATACTTTATATTGGGTTAAATCAACATCTGACAAATCATAAACATATTCCACATACCGTTCTTGATGTTCACTATCAGTAGAAAATGCAATATTTGCGATACAGTGGATTTCCTCTCCTTTGTCATTTTTGAAATAGATATAGCCATGATTATCCGTTTCTAAACTATCCTCGTACTTGACTTGTATATGCAATTTCCCATCCACATATCCCATGGCTGTAATATCTACCTCAGCAATAGGGGAACACAGAATACCTGTTGTTTTCAATGCCTGAAAATTGTTTTCCATTTCATTGTAGTTTGTTCCCCCACCACCCCAAATTTGAGTCGGGGTAATTGTTTTTGGTGTAGCACTAATTTGGGTCAAATCCAAATCTGTCAATATCGCATCATATTCCTGCTTATTGCTCAGCATTTCTCGGACACAAAAAGTAATTTTCTCACCAATAATGTCTTTTTCATTCCATTGTGATATAGAAATTAGGAAAGTGGCGGTTTTTGTTTCGGTGTCATAGCTTATATTTTCACACGAACTGCTACAATCAAAAGGTGTATTGATACTAAAGCTATCAAACAAATCTGTCGTTTCATCAATTCTATCTCCGTCAATATCTTGTACGGAAATAAAAATCTTTGCTTCGCTACCCTCAACATAAGCCGAAATTACTTCAAACTTAATCCCATTATCCTCGCAGGACATACTAACAGGCTTTAACTTTTGGGCAATTGCCGGAGATACCTTGTAGAGTAGATTATAAGCTGGTCCAAAATCTGCTGCCGCTAATGCTGGAACAGACATGGTAAAAACAAGGAGCAAACTGGCTACCATAGCTCCCCATTTAATCCAAATGGGCTTCTTGACCTTTTTCTTATAGTTAAGGGCTTCGTCAATGTATTTGTTGTCAAGCTCGCTCATAGCGTCGGAAAACTTCTTTGCGTTCATATAAAGACCTCTCTTTCAATTAAATATTGTTTCATCTTTTCGCGGATACGGGTCAGCCGGACAGAGACATTTTTCTCTGAAAGCCCCACAACCTCGGCTATGTCTTTGTAGCTGTCAGAAAACCAATAGCGGCGCATGAAAATAACGCGGTTTTCAGTAGTCAGCGTATCTAAAAAACTTTCAATGATACGGGCTAATTCTTTAGCTTCAATTTCTGCTTCTACTGTGTGAGTATCTGCTACATAGGTTTCAATTTCCTCCAAAGCAATCGTGTAATGGCTGCTTCGTTTGGCTGCTTCCTTTCTCCAATAAATTTTGATTGAAATGTTCCGAACGATTTTCAGAACATAGGATAAAAGTGGGTTAGGTCGTGCAGGGGGAATAGTGTTCCATACACCTAAATAAGCGTCGTTTACACATTCCTCTGCGTTCTGCCTACTTCCTACGATATGATAGGAAAGATTGTGGCAGACTGTTCCGTATTTTATATCCAACTCCCGTATGCCTTGTTCTGAACGTTCAAAAAACATTTCTATGATTTTTTCATCCTCTATCATTGCACCGCCTCCTCTCCGGCTTCACCTATATACTACGGTTTTAACGACGAATACTACATCAAATCTCAAACTTTTTCAAAAAATTATACCACACTTCGCGTGAGATTGCTTGCGTTAGCTTTCGCCGCTTCGCTGGCGGCTCTCCGGCGTTGCTCATTGTATGGGGCGGTCAGACGGAAAGAGAAACGCCCCTTTGCAATATCAAACTCCATGCAGCCTGTTTCGTGGTCTGTGTCGGTCTGGTAGCACTCGTCGGGGTACTGCTCGGCATAAGCGGCAAGCCGCTTTTTGAGGTTGGTGTTGTGGGTGCGGATATGGATAAGGGGGTCTTTCTCGTCAAACCATATATCGGTGGTCTTTTCCTGTTTGGTAAGCCCTGTTCTCATGCAAGCTCCTTTCTGCGTCCCTGTTACGCAATAGGGGTGTTTTTCGGGTGTTTTCCTCGGCTCTTGACTTGGGGAAAACTGCGTTTTTGACGATAAAAACCGCCCAAACGGGGAATGTATCGTCGGGGCGGCTGTTATCGCAAGATTTCTGTTTTTTCCGGCTCTTGACCGTCAGACGCAGAAAAACGCAGACTGTCGGCAAGTATCGTTTTCAGCAGCTTGTCGGAGAATGTTTCTGTGGCGTTGTGGTTAAAAAACAGCTCCGCAACAATGGTCTGCCCGTTTCTCTGTGTCGTGATAACTCCGTCCGGTTTGGTCGGCGGGGTGGGTGTTCCTTTCTTTTCTGTCAATAGGTTACTCCTTTCTCCGGGCGTAAAAAAGGGACTTCCCGTAGTTCGGAAAATCCCTCTATGATGTTGCTATTCTGTTTTATGGTGCGGACAGTGCGGCGGCAGCCTGCGCCTTTTTCTTCGCCCGATATTCCCGCGCTTTGATACGGTCGTACTCCCGCCTCTTTTCAAGATTTCTCGCCCGGTATTCTCTTGAATAGTTGCGGTGGTAGGCGCGGCTCTTTTCCTTTCTTGCTTCTTCGATTTCCTCACGCATTTGCCGGATTTCCTGCTCTGTCGGCTCTGCAAGCTGTGTCAGTTCATTTTCAAATCTGCCGATATGGTTAAAATATATCCCGATATGCTGAATAGCCTGTTTCGCCCTTTTCTTGTCACGCTCATGCACTTCAATCCGGCTGATAAACTCGTTGAGGATAGTCGGGGTAAGGTCGGTAAAGTCAGCGTAACGGTCTATCAGCTTTACAAACTTCTGCGCCCGTCCTCCCGCGTTCTCAAAAGCGGATAGCTGTTCCCTAAGCTGTTCAAGCTCGGCTTTCAGTGAGTAGTATTCTTCGGAATACTTCTGCGACATCTGCTCATAGCGGTCTTGTGGGATAGTACCCAGCGCGTTGTCCTCATAAAGTTTATTCAGCACCTTGTCAATCTGTTCAAGGCGCGTCGTGATTTGCGGGATACGCTTCTGCTGTTTCTTTGTCTTGTCGGTCTGCTGCATGGCAAGGCTCTTTTTCACTAAGGCTTCAAACTCTGCCCGGTTGCTGATAGAGTATTCCGCGATTTTTTTCAGCACATCTGCGACGGTCTGCATAAGCAGATCCGCGTCCATGATGTGCGGGGAGCTGCACTTGGGATTTTTGGCTTTTCCCTTGTGGTACTCGCTGCAATAGGCAACATGGCGCTTGCCGCCGTTTCGGTAATCTATGCGAATGTGCATTTTTGCACCGCAGTCTTTACAGAAAAGCAAGCCGGACAGAGGGTGGATTTCTCCGTCCCCGTTGGGGCGTTTGACAGGTGCGTTTTCCAAAATCCGCTGCACATTTTCAAAGTCGGTGCGGTCAATAATCGGCTCATGCACATTTTCTGTGATGTGCCACTGGCTTCTGTCTACATAGTGGTTTCGCTTATCCCGGAAATGCTTTGTGGTCTTGAAGTTGACTACATCGCCGCAATACTCCTGCCGCGTGAGGATATGGGTCAGCGTGGCTTTGTTCCACTTGTAACGGTTATCCTCGTTGAGCGTCTTATTTTTACAAGTTCCCCGCCCGCGGTCTTTCATGTAGAAAGTGGGGGTTGGGATTTGCTCCTGTGTCAGATATACGGCGATTTGGTTTCGGTTTTTCCCGTCCAAAAACAGACGGAAAATAAGGCGTACAACCTCGGCGGCTTCCTCGTCGATTATCCAAAAATCCTTGTTGTCCGGGGCTTTGATATAGCCGTAAGGGGCTTCGGTGGCAATCGGCTTTCCACTCATGCCTTTGGTCTTAATGCCCGTTTTCACTTTCTTGCTGATGTCCTTTGCGTACCACTCCGACATGATATTGATAAAGGGGGCAAACTCTAATGTGTCGGGGTTTTCGCTGTCTATACCGTTGTTGACTGCGATAAAGCGTACATTGTTCCGTCTGAAAATCTCCATAGCGTTGCCAACTTGGAGATAGTCGCGCCCCCAGCGGGTAAGGTCTTTCATAATGCAGACACCGATTTTGCCGCTTTCCACATCTTCAATCATGCGGGAATAAGCGGAACGGTCAAAGAACCTGCCGCTTTCGTCGTCGTCAATGTAGTGGCGGATATTGGTTAGGTGCTGTCCTTTGGCGTAGTTCTCTAAAAAGATTTTTTGGTTCTGTATGCTGTTGCTCTCGCCGCCGTCCCTGTCTTCGTCGCCTACGGAAAGGCGGGAGTAAAGGGCTGTGATTTTATTGTAATTGCTCATGTGCATATCCTCCTGCGTCCATAAAGTCGTTGTTTACAGTTAAGATTATGCACTCCACCTTGCGGAACCGTATTCTACACCCTGTCGGAACTTCTTGGCATTCTTAGCTTTGTAATACACTACAAGACGGAGTGCTATGCCACCTGCCACACCAATCAATAAATCTCTTGGGTGGAAGCTGGGCAAAGGGTTGGCAAACAGCTTATCAAAACGGTTCATGACTGCCATCATCTTATCAGAAGCATTTGTACCTTCTGATACTCTCCACAGCCATGCAACCTTATCACAGAAATATCCAACAAAGATATAGGGCAGATTCAAAAGCACCAGCTTCTTGGTATCCATACCGCCTGCTTTTGCTTTCAGATTTTTCGGGATAGCTTTCAGGTCTTTGGTTATGCCTTCAATGATGTTACTCAAAGGCTCTGCCTCCTGTCCTTATTCTTTTCCCGGCTCCGTTCTCTGTTCTTATTCTGTGATACTGCATCCCTGAAGTGTTTCAGTTTCTCCCTTACGGAAGTTCTACTCTTTCGTTTCTCATTACCATAAACAAATTCCTTGAATGCCTGTGCTACCGCATCGGCATCCCTGCCCTTGAAAAATACCACATATTTGGGCGGGTCCGTTGTCTTGTCTTTCTTGACGGCGAAATCAACATTATATTTACGAGCTACCCGCTCAAAGGATTTGATATTGCCGTCCGTCACTTCGATAGACGAAACTCCCACACCTTCGCCAACCAGCTTTTTCACAGAAGTTTTACCATGCGTTTTCTGCGCTTTCTGCCTGCGATGGTTCAGATACATCCGCATTGCAACCTTCAAGACGTTGGCATCCAGTTTAGCGGTCTTAATTACAAGAGCGATTGTTTTCTGCGTTACTTCCTCTTGTATAAGTACCTCCGATCTGCATCTTCCTGTGCGTATGCTCCGCTAAGGTGGAACATACAGCCGATGTAATAAATACCTCATAACTCTCCTTTCTGCTTCTGGACATCGTGTCCAAAAGCAATAAAAAAGGGCAGCTACAAATCTCTCGACTTATAACTGCCCTGGCGCTGTTGTATTATATTATTTTCCACAACATTTTTTGTACTTTTTCCCACTACCACATGGACATGGATCATTTGGGTATATCTTTTTTCCTTTTATAATTTGTCTTTTTTGATTTATTGTTTCTCTAAACGGATCTTTAGACAAGCAAACATCCTCAAATGCTATCAAATAGTCATCTTCAAAAGCTGGAATAGTTTTTATTTCATCTTCCAGACATTCAGTTATTTGTCCTATTGTTACGGGTTTTTTCAAATATGCTACAAACTCCGAAACGGAAGGTTTTCCATCCTTCCATAGAAATTCAGCACTTAATACTTCCGTCATTCTACTCTCTTTTGAATATATAGCAATAAATGGATCTGTAAAATACTTTAATAATGTTGATTCATCTGTAATCATTATTCCATCTATAACTAATGTAGTAAAATCATATACATTTGTGCACACCAATTTTATAATTCTATCTTCTGGATAAGTTTTTTCAGGCAACGAAATATTCACATTTTCTCTGATTTTATCCCAATCATATTTAACAATTTCACACCTCCTTTTTATTTGTTCAACTCCTTCTTTTATGACACCCTCTCTCTTTAATACTTCCGATTCATCATAAGGAATCAAAACTGACTTAAATTCAAATAATAATAGGTAATCATCAAATGTTCCTATAAAATCAAATTCAACATCTTTGCCATCATATGCATTAAACGTAAATTTATTAGTATTTACTTCAATTCCATTTATTGAACCTAATTTTTTTCTTAATTTATCCTCAAACTGATAGCCTACTGGAGTTAAATCAACATCATATTTCTTCAACCATTGTTCAACATTTCTTTCAATATTGATTTGTTCTATCAATGATTCACATAGCAATACCTGACTTTTATTAACTTTTAATAAGGGTCTAGAAAAAATGTCTCCCTCCTCTTTTTTCAAATGTTCATGATATACAAAATTATCCAATAATTTCTTTGCTAAGTTCCTTTCATACCCATATAAAAGAACAAACTCATTAAGTAAATACTCTAAACTGACTACCGGAACTATATACTTATATGTAGTATAATCATCTTGATTAAAATGCTTTGAAGCAGATTCCATGTAAATCTGACTATATGTATATAAAAACTCATACATATTTATCAAATCATCTACTGTAATATCATCAAACTTACACTGAAAATAATATTTCTTTGTCAAATCCCTATAAACAGTAATCAGACTAGAAACAACTTCTGTTGCTTCCTTATATAGCCTTCTGTCCACTTTAAATTTCTCTATGTTATCTATTTCAATTTGTAGGGCAAGTTTTTCTACTGCAACCATTGCCCTTTCAACTTTTTGAAAATTTGCATACCGAGTAATATTTGACTTATACTGGTATTCTCTCCTAATGGAAGCTGTAATATGGCTTTTGAATTTATCTTTTCTTTCTGGTTTAAATAAATATACATTTTGATTATTTTGATTATGTACTAATTCTACTCCCCATTCCCCATATCTAAACTTTTCTTCTAATAGCTCATACATCCTTCTTTGTTGAGCGATATATGTTAGTTGCTCAAATTCAGGTATGCCAAATGGATGAATATCCCCATGCTCACCAATGTCATTTTTCTTTAAATCCTTTTTCTTTGAATAGTACACAAAATGAATTATTGTATTGAAATATTCCAACATCCCCTCATAATTATCCGAAAACGAAATCTTCTCTTGAGGAAAGTGATCCACTGGTCTATTAGCAATGTTCATCTCCATTCCTGTACGAAATGATTTCTTCCTACTTTTATAAAACTCCTCTTTCATCAATCTACTCTGATCCTGTATAAATATACAAATCATTCTCAATTGCTTTGACAAAGAATATTGAGAAAATGTGTTCATTTCCAATTTTTGCGTATTTGTTTGGCTGTTATGATAAAAACCATGCGTATATAAAAGCATCTCTCCAATCTGACTCACGATTTGATTTTCGAATTTCATTTCTTCAGCCTTTTTAAATGCATTTATCATAATCTGCATTGTCTTTTTATAATCTGTTTCGGTATACTTCATACCCATCGGGTTCTTTAAGCAATTAGATCTAAGCATACATTTTTTTAAATTGTTAGAATTTTCTAATGCTATTTTTAATACCATCTCCACACATTTGTGAATTCTATTATTTTTATAAGCCTTTTCAAATATCTGGTAATCATTCAACACACCTACATCTTCTATATCCTCAAACTGGAATTTAACTTCTGTATATGATTCCTCATCAATCTCCCCATTCTTTTTCATATTTTCTAAAACCATTTCTGGTGTAATATTGTCCAAATCAAATTCTTCCATATATAGCCTTCTTTCTTTAACATAGTAAAATTGTTATCAGTTCAGCATACATATTATTACTAATATCACCTTTTACACTATCTAATAATAATGCCTGAAACAAAACATCCCCCACCTTCTCCAGCCTTACCATTCCATACTCTTTTTCCGTAAAGCCTTCAACCTGCATCCCCTATATGGCAACTTCTTTTCTTGCCACCAAACAATGCGTATACAATGCCATGATATACTTATCCGACATCAAGAAAGCATATATTTCGTTCCCTTGATATGTATATCGGCACTTTTCAAGATTTTCTTGCGGTATATCAAAATAACATCTGACTGTTTCCAGATATACATCTCCATTATACTGCTGCTTTAGAATCAGTAAAGAAAACATTACTAAATAAAGTAAACGAATTATCTGCATCTTCCTGGCAGTACACAAAAAAACCTACGGATTTTACAAGAAATCGTAAGATTTCATTCAGCGATGTCTTGCTCTCTACAATCTCCATGCAAAAATCTGCATCTAAAACAGAATTGTTAAAGTATTTCGATTTTAACGCTTCTGTACCAACAGCGTCTGCTTTGATTCAACAGCGTAAAAAAATATCTCCAGAGGCCTTTGATTCTCTTTTTTACTCATTTTCCAATGCATTTTTCCTCGATAAGACTTTGAAAGGCTATGATCCAATTGCTGTTGATGGCTCGGATATTTATATCCCAAGAAATCCTAAGGCCCCCGATACCTATCGGGTTACCGATCGGTACAATAAAGGATTTAATATGATTCATCTGAATGCTGCTTACAATTTATTATCACATTTGTATACTGATGTAATTCTCCAACCATTGAATCATATCAATGAATATATAGCAATGTGTGACATAATAGATCATTATACGGCTACTAATCCTACGCGAAAACCTTTATTTATTGCTGATGCATTAAATGTCTCTTACGATTATTTAAAACATGATGAGATCACAGATCCTTCTTATGGAATTGAAAAAATGGATTATATTGATGAAGTCAATGGACAGCTTGGTGAAAAAGGAGCCAGAGACATCAATGAGATTCTCGAAGCCAACCGTGCTCTTTTCGCTGGTGGCGAACTTGACGAAGAAGCAAAAGATGCTTTCTATCAGGCTGTAACCAAAGCATATCTTTCCTGTAAGATGGAAGCTAAAAAGACATTTGGACGGAAAAAGAAAAACACTGAAACGGAAAGTGATTCATAGGTGTCCGTATTTTCGTACAGTACTTTTGCTACTCTATACTTGAAGCAAACTATCTTATGAAATATCGAGGTGTTTTTATGAGTTCAAAATGTATAAGAGACACTGTTAATAAAATAAAAGCAAAATATCAGGAAAGTGATCCGTATCGCCTTGCAGCCGCTATGCATATTATTGTTAAGAAGCTTCCGCTTGGAACTGATCCAAACTGTTGTAAAGGCTTCTGTATGCGGGAATGTCGAAAGACCTGCATCGTCATTAACAGCGATCTGCCGGAAATCATACAACAGATTATCCTGATCCACGAGATTGGGCACGCACTCCTTCATCAGAAAACCCTTCAGATCAAGTGTTTTCATGATTTTGAATTATTCGATGGAGTGTCACAATGTGAATATGAAGCCAATTGCTTTGCCGCTGATTATCTTCTGGAAGATGAAGATGTCCTGGAAATGCTTAACGCTGATATGTCCTTTTTCCAGGCTGCCGCAGAACTGAAAGTTCCACCGGAACTTCTTGATTTCAAATTCCGAATGATGAAACGAAGCGGCGTTCAGATTATAGATTCTCCGATTACTTCCAACAGTGACTTTTTAAAAGATATCCCTACTTCGGGAATAATAGAAAATTACTAAATATGCTATTTTTGAAAAAGGAGATTTTTGAAAATGATCAACTTAAATAAACGTAGAATAGATTTTGGAAAAGGGGACGTAGGTATTGGTGTCATCGGAAACACTACAGATTCCGCACAACTGGCATTTTATAATCAGAGTGCACGTCCCATCCATATACTCAAGAATCCAGATCAGAATCCTGGATTCGAATCCATGGAATTTGAAGAAGAGCCTTTTATCATGAGCTTTTCCAATACAGAAAGCAGTGTATTTATTCTTCTATCGGTATTAGCATCAGTGTGCATATTATAAAGTGTACGCACCTGTTTATAGAGTTTTGCCATATCCCCACTATCAGAAGGTGTTTCATTCTTTAATTCAATTACATAGCAGAATGTTTCTTCTAGGAGAGTACGAGATTTGGTAATGGCACTATCATAATTTTTCTGTTCAACATCATCTAATGCACGAGTAGAAATCCCCTTGATATACTCTCTGTCTATAGTTTTGATTTTTGGAACTTCTACAGTTACAGTACTACCGATAGGTTTTACGATGAATTGTTTGCCCACAATAGCCAGTTCGTTGTCACCAAAGAATAATACTCCGTTGATTTCCTGTATTATTGATTTCGTGATGTGGTCGTAAGCTGCATTGATGTCATCAACCTCATGACCAGATAGCATTTTGGAAAATTGCTTTTTATCAAACAAATATGCCAATAAATCAGAACATCTATTTTCTTCAATACAATGAATCATCAGATATGTCTTTATCTGACACTAACTCCATTATGAACAGTACA
>OFCH01000244.1_pt1 | contig 21853 bp, 18 predicted proteins | sample 1520771 | NCBI WGS metagenome assembly OFCH01 (sample SAMEA2699034, study PRJEB24076) | metagenome | biome: Human gut stool | place: Spain | collected 2012-10-23 | reverse complement strand
CCCTTTCCATTATACAGATTGTTTTTCTGTCCGGCAAATCGGGTATGGGGGCAAATACCAATCTGGAGCGGATGCGCGAACTGATCGAGCGGCTCACGGAGGCGGACATCGCCTACTACAAAAACGACGCTCCTATTATGACGGATCTGGAATATGACCGACTGACAGAGGATCTCGCCTCTTTGGAGCATGATACCGGGCTGGTGCTTTCCGGCTCGCCGACGCAGAAGGTTTCCGGAGAGATTCTGGAAAGCCTGGCGGAGGTGCGGCATACAAAGCCCATGCTGTCCGCAGGCAAGACGAAGTCCATTGAGGATCTAATCCGGTTTGCAGCAGGACGTGCTGTTCTGCTGAGCTGGAAGATGGACGGGCTTACGCTGGTTTTGCGGTATGAGTACGGAAAACTGAAGCAGGCCATCACCCGCGGCCGCGAGGGTATCATCGGCGAGGATGTGACCCATACGGTGCGTACCTTCCGAAACGTGCCATTGACGATCCCCACGAAGGAATCGTTTGAGGTACGCGGAGAGGGCGTTATCTCGTGGGAGAGCTTCCACAGAATCAATGCCAGTCTGGAGGAGTCCTATACCCTGGAGGCTGTGGGAGAAGTGTTTCCTGAGGCCAAATACCAGCGGTGTACCGTCCATCTTTACCGCAATGTGTTCTCAGTCACGCCTCGCTCCAAGGTGAAGCTGGTGGCCAAGATGCTCAAGGCGATCCACGCCCAGGAGATCAAGAAAGCTGCCCGGGAAAAGGCTAAGGCTGTGGTGGAGGAACTGCGTTCCATGAAACTGAAGGAGGCCGCCAAGAAGGTAGAGGATGGCATTGAGGAAACGCTGACCTACTGCGACTTTCCCAGCGAACACTGGACTCGCATCCGCACCAACAATGTTATTGAACGCCTGAACCGGGAGATCCGCCGCCGCACCCGTGTGGTGGGCAGTTTCCCGGACGGTAACTCTGCTCTCATGCTGGTCTGTGCCCGACTGCGCCATGTGGCCGGCACCCAGTGGGGCAACAAAAAGTACATGAACATGAAGCACTTGGAGGCTGCCGTTGAGGATGCCTCCATTGCTGGCTAACTTCATTCATCCCGGAGTCTGCAAACCAATTTGCGTAAAATCCTTGACACTACCACACTACCTCAATGGGTGGCAAATCATTGATATTGAACATTCGCACCTTCTTTCCTTTGGGTTTGGGCGGCAAAAAGCCACGCCCGCCATTTCCGGCTTGCGTGGCTTTAGCGCCTTGCGTCTTTTTCGTATTGGATAAACCGCTTCTTGATGGCCTCCATCCGTTTCACAACCCCGCTGTGATTTTTGTACCCCAGCCTGTCCGCAATTTTCTCGCAGGTATGGCCCTCCACCCGCGGTTCCAAAATCTCCATATATGAATTAGCTCAATTTTCATCTCATAAACGCCCAAGTATTGTAGCAACTGATTCCAATGATGACAAACATCAGTATAACAAACAGCTTCTCCACCTGTTTATTATCGATTCGCTTGTTGATCAGCCGCCCTACAACACCGCCGCCGATTCCCCCGGCCACCATCAGAACCAGCCAGAGCCATTCAAATTCCGGCACAGTTTTTGTAAACAGCGTTGTCGCAATACTCGTAATCTGCGAAACTAAAATAATGTACAAACTATTCTGGGCTGCTGTTTTTGTGGACATGGAAAAGAAATAGTACAGAACCACCAGATTAATCGGCCCGCCGCCGATTCCCAAAAAGCTTGACATGATACCAAGTGCCACGCCTATTGTCACACAGGGAATTGACCCTTGAATCTGACGCGTTTTTATATGCGCTTTGTTTACCGTATAGGCAAGCGTATAAATTGTGATGATTGCGAGACATCCGGCCTGTACACCCCCCACCATATTCGGGTTGGAAGCGGCTTCCTTGACGGCAGTAAACAGTTGTTTGCCGAAAACACCACCGATTGCCGCGCCCAGCGCCAGCGGTGTCCCTGTTTTGAAGTCCACTGTACTGTCATGTGCCAGCAATCCCCTGCCAACAGAGTACAAACTCATCGAAAGCACCGTACAGCCCGATAAAAAGCTGATCGTAGACACACTGGCCATTTGGAATAAATCCAGAGTCGGTTTGATGATAACTCCGCCGCCAATCCCGCAGATTGCACCTGCTGTTGACGCCAGAAAACTGACCAAAAACGCTAAAATTGACATCCTGTAAATCCTCTTTCTAGCCTCTTATCACTTCTTCATACACTTCGCCCAATTTCGGCCAGGCATATTCAAAGAAACGCTCGTAGGCAGCACAGTAGTAATTTCGACCAATGCCGTCTTGATAATAGTCTCTATCTCTTCGGCATCCTCCACGGCACAGTTGATACCATTTGCATATCTTGCACTTTTCGTCTACTGCACAACTCTGCTCTATAAATCCAATCTCTTTCCGTCTGGCATCTATTTGGGCAAGCGTATCTGTATTCAGATTCCCCAGCTTATACTGATCCAGCATATAGAAATCGCAAGGATACACACTGCCGTCTGCTTCCACAACATACTGCATCCCGCATGTTCCCAGCATGCCGCAGGCCTCCGGCGGCTGACCGTTCAGCATCAAAAGCAGATTATCAAAATATCGGTGATATCTTTTTCTTCCCCTCATCGCATCCTGGTACCAGCAATCGAACGAAGCCTTGAGGTACTGTTCAAAGCGCTCCGGCGTCAGCGACCATGGCTGCTGCCCCCGCGGTTCATCCAGAGGGTCTAAGCAAGGGATATACTGCTGATAATCCAACCCGCTGCGAACGAAAAAGTTATACGCCTTACGATAGTTCTTCGCAGTGTCCGCTGTGACAACCGTTAAGATATTCGTATCCACTCCATGACTTTTCAGCAGTTGCAATGCGTGCATCACTCTGCTGTATGTTCCTTTTCCGACAGTGTCCGGCCTGTTTGCATCGTGCAGTTCTTTCGGGCCGTCCAACGAAATACCCACCAGAAAATGATTTTCTGCAAAGAATTCGCACCATTCATCATCAATCAAAAGGCCATTCGTTTGTATGGCAAAAGAGATGCTGCAATGATTCACATTTTTTCCTTTACAGATGCTGATTGCCTGCCGAAAGAACGGCAGACCCGCCAATGTTGGTTCCCCGCCCTGGAATGCAATCGTGCATGACCGAGTTGCTTCCGATAAAACTTTTTCCAGCACAGAATGGAGTGTGTCGAAGGACATAAGGCCATAATTCGTTATGGCGCGCTTTTTTGTTTCATCTGCATAAAAGCAGTATTTACAACACATATTGCACATACCGCTTGCAGGTTTGAGCATTACATTAATACTGTGCATAGACATTTTACTCTTTATATTTTGAAAATATTTTTTAGGGATGAGTAAAACGCATGTTGTGCAAAATTCAGCCGTGCTATACAGTGCATTCTTCACCTTATACATACATGGCGGACTTCCTCATGTGAATCAGAGTTTTGCTCATACCTAAATCATTTTACTGATGGAGGCGTTATCTGCCGCTTAACTAACAAACGTATTTGCATTTCTTAATGTGAATTTGTTTTCTCGACACTCTTTTCTTATGTAACCTCCAGTGTACAGTACTGATTTTTGAGCCAGCAAACTGATTCGCAGTCCCCAAGTCTAATTGCGGGCAGCCCCGCTTTTCTTTTGACTTGCTTTTTACTCAATTGCATCCAAAGTAAAATGAAGTTGGATTCTCTTCCATTATGTTTGGATACAGTTTGGGGCAATTCCACTTCCGGAAGCCGTGTGTGCACCACTTCAAACGGAAAGTTCTGCAACAAAGATTTAATCTGTTTCAGATACATGGTGGGGATTGCTCCATCCATGAACCCAATAATGAAACTGAACGCCATTTTACCTCCCAGCTCCAGCATAGGATTTCCATTCAACTCCGGGATGGCTATAAATAGAACCTTTATTAGTTTTCAAGAAGTTTGTTCATCGTATTCTGAGAACTGGCTCCGCTTATTTTTCCACCTGTTTCGCCAGTTTTTCCAAAGCATTCGGAACATTTGGATTTTGTACGCTTCCACGCCGGGCTGATCAAACGGGTCGACCTTCAGCAGACTGCTGGAGAGATAACACGCGAAAGAAAAGAAATAAAATAGCACGCCATAGTGTGCAGTGTCGAGCGCTCCGGCTCGAGCGTCAGACACGGCATAACGCGGCTATGTGCCTAGCGTGTCGCTGTGAACGCCGCCTTGTTGATGTCCCACATACTCTTTCCGTCGAGGTAACTGAAGCCGTCCTCCACGTCCTAACTTTCAACAATTAGCTGGTCGGACACGCCGGGCGTGCGCACGTCGAGAAACGTCTCAAACATCAGATGTGTCCCTTCCTGCACGAAGTGCCCGAAGCTGTGCAACTGCTCGGAGTATTCTCCGGTGACGGGCAGAAGGCCTTTTCCGTCCTTCCCCTCACTCTCAGCGAAAAGCTGTTCCCACCATTTGAAGAACCACGCGAGGCGTGGCTCAAAGGCACTGAGCATTTCGGCCTTGTATCCGTTCCGGTGGTAAAGCGTGCGCAACGCTGCGTAGCGCAGTGCGGGATTTTCCTGTGCCGGGAGCATCTTCAGAAGCCGTTCTGTCTCCGATGCGCCGCAGACGAGTTCGCGGATGTCCACACCCGCCACAGCCATCGGGATTAGATGCACGGCGCTAAGCGCCGTATACCACCCGCCGATGTTCGGCGGAAAGACGACAAACGCGTATCCCTCTTTCTGGCAGAGCGCCTCCAGCGGACTGCCCGGAGTTCCGGTGCAGAGTATGCGCCTCGCAGCCTCCTCTTTGCCGTATCGCTGTACGAGATACTGGCGCAAGATGCGGAAAGACACGCCTGGCTCCAGCGTTCCGAAATTCTTGGCGATACAGTTGATATACACCTCATGCCCGTCAAGACTTTTCAGCACACGGTTGAGGGAGTCTGCACTGAGTGTGTTGCCGGCGTAGACGATTTTCATACTGTCTTCCGGCGCGATAGCTTCGATTACCACGCGCGCGGCGTTGTTCGAGCCGCCAACGCCGATAAGCACAAATGCATCGGCCTTTTTTCGAATCTGCGCCGCCAGTGCCTCAATGCGCTCCAACTGCTCTGAGCCTACCTACTCGTCCACATTTAGCCAGCCAAGGCTGTCCGCATACTTTGCTTCGCCCCGCTTGCAACGCTCGAGCATCTCCGCGCTCTCTGCAAGTAGGGCATGAAACGCTTCTTCGGATACAATCTTTGATTCATCAGTGTATTGAAATTGAATCATCTTTTTCTCTTTTAGCCGCCGCAAGGATGAGCGGGGGCGCAGTCGCGGGTATGGCTGTTCTGGCTGGGGTCCTTCATGCACAAGTGCACGGCGGCAGTGGTGAAGGTCTGGGGCAGGGCCAGGATGTTGGGATTGGGGCCCACGTACTTCTTCATCGCGTCCTGCAAAGCCTCCTCGAAGGTGGCCCGGGTCTTCAGGCCCATGCCCCGGGCGATGCCCGGCTCCCGCGCGCCCACAATGTAGATGGCGCTGGTGTGCTCCTCCGCCAGATGGCCGCAGCTCATCATGGAAAAACCGTGGAACGGGTGGAAGGCATTGGCAAAGCGGTACTTGCGGATGTACTCCTGGTTGGTGGCGAAATACTCGCCGTAGCGGTTCATGTCCGGCAGGATGTTCATCGAGTCATGCTGGAACATCTTATACAGCTCTCTCAGGTACGGCCAGCGCTCCTCGTGGAACCAGCCGTCGCAGATGCTGGAGACGATGAACACGCAGTGATCTGCCAGCACCCGCTTGTGGCGGATTACCTGGGCCGAGAGCGCCTGCATCATCTGGATGGGATTGGTGCCCATGCCAGCACCGTAGTGGAAGTTGGTCGGCATGCCGAACACTACCACATCGTACTTCTTTTCTGCCCAGTGCACATAGGTGCGCTTATCCGCCGTTTTCCAGCTGATGGGCTGCATCTCCTTCGCCCAGCCGGAGTTGATCTCGATCTGCCGGCTTTTGGTGTCCAGCACCGCGTCGCAGCAGAAGAACTTCTTGCCCATCTTCTCTTCCATCAGCATACCCTGCTGGTCGAACTTGTGGCGCATCTCGCTGTGGGTGGATACGGGCACGAAGTCCTGCCGGTGCATCACCTGTGGCACATGGTGGGCCGAGATGCTGCGCCAATGGCTGATGCCCGTGGCGCAGTGCTTGTAGCCGCCCGAGTAGCCGCCGTAGGGGTTGCCCTGGGTGTGGCCAATGAGGATGGCCACGTCGGCGTCGTAGACGTACTTGTTCATGATTACATGGTCGCCAGCCTCGGTATAGCCGATGTCCACCAGGTGGTCGTAGTCCTCCGAGTCGTGGCTGGTGATCTGACCGTTCTCGTAGAATTCCTCAAACAGTTCCGAGCCCAAGATGGTCTTCATCTCCGGCACCGTGGCGCGGGGATGCAGGCCATTGGAGAACAGCAGCAGCACGTCCTTTTTCTCCACGCCCACGCTGTACAGCTCATCCAGGCAGGCACGGATGGCCACCTTGCGGTGACTGGTGGGCTGGTTGCCGCCCTTGACAATGTCCGGGATGACGAACGCCACCTTGCTGCCCTTGTGGGCCAGCTGTGTCAACGTGGGCATGCCGATGGGGTTGCGGATGCTGTCTAGGGTGGTGGCGTACAGCGTCTCCCAGGTCTGTTCGATACACGACGGGTCCGCCACCGTCTGCCCCGGGATGAACACGTCCGTGCTATCCGGCAATTCCGCGCTCATAAGTCCTTGCCCGTACTCAAATTCCAATTTCATTGTTCACAACTCCTCGTTTTCGTTTGAAAGCTGACGAACCTGCGCAACGGCGTGCCGATGAGGGGGCGGCACCACGCCTTGAACGCCTCGGTGATACCGTTGCCCGCCTCGTTAATAAATTCGTCCGGCATGTTTTTTTCCGTCAGCATCACCTGCTCGATGGGGATGAGGACGGGTTTGACGGCGTACGCCTCGCCCGTCTCGCGCTCGAAGCCCACCATCACGCCCGTGTGGCCGGCCACGGCGGCCTTCACCGCCTCGGTGCCCGCCAGCACGGCCTCGTCCCGGTCGATGGCACTCTGCCAGGCAATGGATGAGCGGCCCAAGATGCCGGGCTTTTCCGCCCGGGCCTTATAACCCAGCTTCTTGATGATGAGGTTGGCCAAGTGGGCCGACACGTCGCCGAAATAGGTGGCGCGGCCCACGGTCATCACCGGCTCCACGATGGGCGTGTCGTCGGCGTAATGCAGGCCCTCGCTGGCTACCACCACGCCACTGCCCTTGGTGTCGATCAGCTGCTGCACGTCCGCTAGGAACTGCTCCTCGCTGAAGGCGCGCTCGGGTAGATAGATCAAATCCGGCCCGCCGGTACCGCTGTCCCCGGCCAAGGCGCTGGCGGCCGCCACCCAGCCCGCCGCACGGCCCAAGGATTCCACCACCACCACGTGAATAGGCAGCCCTCTCACGTCGCAGCAAACCTCAGCCACGCTGGCGGCCATGTAGCGCGCCGCACTACCGTAGCCGGGCGCATGGTCCGTCACCGCGATGTCGTTGTCCATGGTCTTTGGGATGCCCACCACCCGCACGTCCAGCCCTTGAGCCTTGCACGCCGCGTACACCTTGCCGCAGGCATCCATGCTGCCGTTGCCGCCGTTGAAGAACACATATTTGATGTTGTGCCCGCCGATGACCCGGGCGATGGCCCGGTAGTCCTCAGGCTCCAGATGGTCCCGGCTGGTGCCGATGGCCGAGGAGGGGGTAGAGAGCAGCAGTTCCAGCTCTTCCCCGGGTACCGTTTTGAGGTCGAGGAATTTTTCCGCAATCACGGCCCCGCTTCCCCCCAGCGCGCCGTACACGCACCCGATCTGCGGGTGGCGCCCCGCCTCCCGCACGGCCCCGTACAGGGACGCATTGATCACCGCCGTAGGTGCGCCGCCGTGGACGATGAGCGCATTACCTTCCATGGTCGTCCCTCCTTACTCGCCCAGATAGAGGCGGATGATTTCAAGATATTCCTCGGGGTAAAAGCCGATCTCACCCGAAAAGCGCGTCAGGGCGATGAGCCCGCCGTCGATCTCTTCGATGGAGGCCAGCATGGCCGCGTTGTGGGCTTTCAGGCCGCCCCCATAGACAACCGGCAGCCCACCCGTGCGCTGTTTCACGAAGCGGGCGATTTTCTCAATGTAAGGGGTGTCTGCCGGTGTCTTGCCTGGACCAATGCTCCAGATCGGCTCATAGGCGATGGCCACCTGGCCCTTGTTCACCCCCGCGAGGCCCGTGTCCAGCTGGGCGCCCAGAACCTCCTGCCAAGCGTCCTGCTCCTCGCTCTTTTCCCCGATACAGTACAGCACCGACAGGCCCCGGGCGATGGCCGCCCGCATCTCTTGGTTGAGCAAGCGGTTCACCGCCTGGGCCGCGGCAGCGCCCGTCACTCCTGCCTCGGCCAGGATGCCCAGCTTGTCGGCCCGCTCCTCGCAGTGGCCGATGAGCACGCTTTCACAGCCCAAGGCCTTGGCGGCCGCCGCGGGGCGGTTTGTGGTGAAGGCTCCGAAGTTGCCGCCTAGGGCAGTGTCATCCCGGTAGACGCCCTGGCAGCCCAGCTTCACGGGGCTGTTTTCGCACAGGGCCGCGGCCGCGGCCGGCAGATGGGCCTCGGGCAGGTACATGGTGAAGTTCACCCCGGCGGGGTCGTATTGTTTCAGCGCCTGCTGGGTGCCCTCCACGATGGCGCGGCCCCAGCTGGCTACCGGCGCCAGGCGGTTCACGCCCCCCAGTCCCACAGGCACGTCGAACCGCTTCAAATTCAGGTAAATGTGTTTCACCCTCAGATGCCCTCCTTTTTATAGCGGCTTGCCATCTGCTCCAGCGTCACCTGCTCTACCCACGGCGCTTTGCCGTAGCTACCGAACTGGACGATTAGGGTGCCGACCACCTCTTTGACGCCCTGCTCGATGCAATCCACAATGCGGGCGACATCCGCGTCCGGCACATTGCCGTATATGACGGTGTCCATCAGCGGCGGCAGAAAGGCGCGGGGGTCGAAAGCCTGCTTGTTGGCTTCCAGCAGCTGGTACACCGGGCCGATGCTGGCGCTGTCTTGCAGCGCGGGTTCGGCCGCGAACAACTCTCTCATATTGCGGGTGACGGCCAGGCGGATGTCGGTGTCCACATTGATTTTGCTGATGCCACTGTGCCCCACTTCTACCAACTGGTCCAGCGCGATGCCATAGGCATTGCGGATGTCGCCGCCCAAGGCGTTGATCTCCTCCACGATATACTGCGGCACCGTAGACGAGCCGTGGCTGACGAGGAAGCCACAGATGCCCTCATGCCGCATACACTCCTTGGTGGCGATGGCGATTTCCTTGCGGATCTTGGTGTCCTTGCCCTTGTTGGCGCCGTGCATGGTGCCGTAGCTGATGGCCAGGGCGTCGCACTTCGTCTTTTTGAAAAACTCCACAGCCTTAAGCGGGTTGGTGTAGGTGGACGTACTGCTGAACACATGGTCCTCCACGCCGGCCAGCACGCCCAGCTCGCCCTCCACGGTGACACCCAGCGGATGGGCGTACTTCACCACTTCCCGCGTCAGCTCCACGTTGTCCTCAAAGGACAGGCTGCTGCCGTCGATCATCACCGAGGTGTAGCCCCCTGCGATGGCCGCTTTCACGCTCTCCATATTTTTGCCGTGATCCAAATGCAGCGCCACGGGGACCGGGCTGTTTTCCCCGTACCGCTTTACCGCCGCGCCAATATTGGCTGCGCCCTTAATCTTGTCCTCCACCGTGCCGTTCATAAAATCCGGCCGGCCGCCCATAAAAGCGTTGGCCAGGTCGGCCCCCTGCAAAATAGCCGGGCTACGGAACTGCTCGTGTACCGCGATGGCGGCCTTCGCTTGGGCCACTGCGTTTACGTTGAACGAGCCCTGCGCGTAATTGAATTGGTCGGCGGTCTCCAAAATTGCCCGCATCGGTACCAGCATATAATCCTTCCTCTCTGTAGCGCTGTTACTTTTCTATAGTTACACAATAAAAGCTGATTCTTATGGCCGTGGACCGGGGACGCCCCACATGGCCAAAAAAATAACCGGTTGGATATTTTTTCCTGCTGTAAATCTTTAAGGTCTCAGGCCTCGTACACGCTCTCGCCGGCCACGATAGTGCGGCGTACATTCCACGCCCGGTCTAAAACGACCAGATCGGCGTCCTTGCCGGGCTCTATACTGCCCTTTTTCTCGAACACACCGATGAGGCGGGCAGGATTTTCGGTCAATAGCGGCAACACATCGGCCGCACTTTTGCCCGTGAAGTCCATCAAGTTGCGCAGGGCTGTGTCTTGGGAGAGGGTGCTGCCCGCGCGCACGCCGGTATCGGCCAACTTGGCGTCGCCGTCCAACACCACCACATCATTCACGCCCAGCTTGTAATGGCCGTCCGGAAGGCCCGCGGCCTGAATGCTGTCCGTGACGGCGACCACCCGGTCCCACCCCTTGCATTTCAGCAGCAGGCGCACCGCCGCTGGGTGCAGGTGACGTCCGTCGCAGATGGCCTCGCAGTACACGCTACTTTCCAGCACGGCGCCCATGATGGCCGGGCGGTGCTGGTGGAACAGCCCCATGGCGTTGAAGGTGTGGGTGGCGGCCGCGGCGCCGTTGGCGATGGCGCGCATCGACGTCTCATAATCGGCACCGGAGTGGCCGATGGCCACCGCGACTTCCTTTGACACTTGGGCAATCATCTCCAGCACGCCCTCCACCTCCGGCGAGACGGTGAGGTAGCGCACCGCGCCCCCGGCAGCCTCTTGGTAGCGGCGGAACAACTCGGCATCGCCCTGTCGAAGCAGATGCTGCGGCATGGCGCCCTTGTATGCGGGGGCCAAGAAGGGGCCCTCCAAGTGAATGCCCAGCAGCCGCGCGCCGGGGCCGGGGCATTCTATGGCCTGCCGCGCCTGGTCGATGCACCACAGTGTCTGCTGCTCGGTATCTGTCAAAATGCTGCACAGCCAGCTGGTGGTTCCGTGGCGCGCGAAAAAGGCGCCGATCTTCTGCAGGTCCCTGGCCGCGGCAGCGTTGACGTCGATGCCGTCCCCGCCGTGGGTGTGCACATCGATAAATCCCGGCACCAGTGCCATTCCGTTGAGGTCCAGTACTTGGGTGCCGACCGGGTAGTGAATGTCCGGGCCCACGGCCGCCAGCACGCCTTCTTGCACCAGCACGTCCGCCGGGGCAAAATCCCGGCCCCGGTAGACATAGGCGTTTTTCAAAAACAGCTCTCTCATAGGCGGCCCCTCAATACGGCTGCTTGGCCGCATTGGCATTCACCAGGACGAGCGCGTCTGGGTGCGACTGGGCCAGGGTCACGGGGAAAGCCGCCGTTTTTTCCCCATAGGCCGCCCGGCGCACCACCGCGCGGTGCCAATCCCGGAACACGCCTAGGCGCAGCTTACGCGCGTTTAAGATTTGCTTCATACCGATGGTGACGCACTTTTTAGGCATGCACTCCAGAGCGCCGGCCAGGTCGCCCACGGCGTTGGTGGTACGCGTCTCGGGTAGGATGTCCAGCACGCGGCTGGGAAGGGCCGCAAAGGCCTCGTTCGTCAGGCCCGGCTGGGGCTCGTTGAAGGCCAGGTGCCCGGTGATGCCGATGCCGCCGAAAACGATGTCCGCACCGCCCAGTTCTTCCAGCAGTCGGTCGCCCTTAGCCGGGTCCGCCGGGTCGGGGAACACGCGCTGGCTTTCGGGCATCAGCAACGCGGGGGTAATCTTGCCGTACACCTCCCGGGTCATGAAGCCCCGGAAGGACAGGGGGCTGTCCTGGCTGATGTAGGTACCGTCGTCCTCCAAATACTCGTCCATATTGAAAAACCACACGTCTTTGAGGCTGATGCCTTCTTCATTCACGCGCCGCACAAAAAACGCATACTGGCCCACCGGCCCCACGGGACAGATAAACACCGTGCGCTTGCCCCCTGCGTTGTTCTCTTTGATGCAGTCGGCCATCATGTCGGCCATGGCGCGGAACACCTCGTCCGAATCACCCATTTTGGCCAGGGGAATCTTCGCCTCCGCGCCCAAGGTCTCCGCGGGAATATGGTAATACGCTCTGTCTTCCATGTTTTTCCCCTTTCATCTGAACAGATATTCCAAGCCCAGCTCGCGGATGCGCAGCACAATCTCCTTGGTGCGAGCGCAGCCGAACTTCTCCCGGATGCTGTGGATCTGTGTTTTCACCGTGTCCTGGGCCACCACGCGCACCTCGCTGATCTGCCGCGCGTTCAGCCCCTGCAGCAGGTAGCGCACCAGCTCCCGCTCGGTGGGCGTCAATAGGGACAGGGTGTTGACAAAATACAAAAGGCTGGTTTCGTTGTGGCGCAGGCGGGAATACTCCTGCAACATCACCCGCTGGGTGCGCTCACTCATGGTCGGGTTGCCCGCATAGGCCATGCGGATGTGCTCGAACAGCCATTCATCTTGGCTGCCCTTTACGAAATAATCCACCGCGCCCGTGGCCATGGCGGTGAGGATCATGTCATCGTTGTCGTGGGCGGTGAGGTAGATGATCTTCGCCTCAGGCTTCTGCGGGTGAATGGCGGCTGCGGCGTCGATGCCCGCCTGGATGGTCTCCATTTCGATATCCAGCAGGATAACGTCGAATTCCATTGCCAACGCCGCTTCCACCGCCCCGACCCCGCTGGAGGTCGTCGCCACCACCTGAAAGTCCGGCTGGCCGTTCAGTTCCTGGCACAGGTCCTCCAGCAGCACATCATTGTCCTCCGCCACGATGATGCGGATGTTCATGCACTTTCCCCCTCTTTTGGCCCCGCTCCGGCAAAATTTTCGGCAGCAGAATATAAAAACTGGCGCCGCTGCCGTAGATGCTCTCCACCTTCAGCGTACCCATGTGTTTTTTCACAATCGTGCGCACATAGTAGAGACCCAGGCCCCAGTTGGAGTTGGAATTTTTACTAGAATAGAAAGGATCGAAGATCTTGCCCAAGTCGTACTTGCCGATGCCCACGCCGTGGTCCCGCACGCAGATGCCGTTCACCCGCTGCTTTTCGTAGCAGGTCACAGCGATGGGCTCTGTTTTGCCCGCGGACACCGTCGCCTCCCAACCATTGACCAGTAGGTTCGTGATGGCCGCACGCAGGTGGGCTTCATCCGCCAGCACGTAAAGGCCCTCGGGCAACTGTGTCTCCACCCGGGCGGCCGGGTACTTCTTTTGCAGCCCTTCCACCGCGCCCTGCACAATCACCGTCAGGCTACACCGGCGCATGGAGAGGGCATTGGATTTGAAGCTTTTGTACAGCTCCTCCACGTGGGAGATCAGGCCGGCGTTGTTCTCCAGCAACTGCTGCGCGTAAGAGCGAAGAGCCGCCAGGTCGGGTTGGTCTGCGTCCAGCTGCTCGGCCAGGCGCTTGCACAGCACCCGGTTGGCCAGCAACTGGTTTTTGATGCCGTGCACAAAAACGCTGCCACCCAGGCTGGCCGCGTCGTATTTGCGCTGCAGGCGCACATCGTCTTGGCCCTCTGACCACTTCATGCGAGCCACGCTCATCATTGAGACGCTGCCCAGCAAGAGGGAAACCGTATTGGCCGCCAATACCACACCATAAGTGGCCGGCGAGAGATAGGGGTTCAGATACCACAGTCCCCTGTGCGCCATATAGGCATCCTGGTAAAACAAGTACACCTGGGCCGGGTCCTGCGGGCAGTACAGCGCGTACAGTGCCGTGACGCTGAGCAGCATCACGCAGCGTAGCACCGCCGAGGTGCGGATATAGCGGATGCGCACATTGCCCGGCTCGGCGACAAGCAATACCGTCCCTAGTGCCAAATAGGCCGCAATCCAGCCTAGGGAAAGGTAAATTAGCCATTTCTGCACGGCGCTGTCCCGCGCCACAAAGAGGAACACCGGGGGATAATACAGCACGAGCGCCAGCCCCGGTGGGATGGCTGTGACCCAAGCATGGCGGCGCAGCCATCCCAGCTTGGGGTGGGAGAAGTAATATAGGGCGGTGACCACAAACAGCCAAGGGAACAGATACCGGCCCACCGCCAGCCCGTAGCCCAACTGCCAGAGCGTCAGCCGCGTATATTGCAGCCGCACGCGGAAACCGTCCGTCAAAAACAGAATCGTGCGCAGCGTGCCGCCGATGCCGCCCTTTTTGGCAATGTACATCAGGGTGAACACCAGATACACAATCAGGCTTGCGGCCAGCGCGCACAGCAGGAAATATTCCTTTTTCCTCTTCGTGGCCCAGAATATCGCAAACACGGTCAGCAGGCAGCTAGCAACCACCAGAGACATGCGCCTTCCCCCTTTCCGCTTTTCAAAACCATTATAGAAAAAAACGGGGCACAAAACAAGGTTTGTGCCCCGCCTTCGACGTCGAGGAGTGGGCGCTCAAGACGCGGGGCGGCAGTTTATTTTGTTGCCTCAAGCATCAAGTCGAACATCACATAATCGGAGACCGGCACTTCTGCCTCCACATCACCGCTGGCGATAAAGCCGTTCTGCTGGGATTTATACAGTTTTTCCATGGTGCCGTCCTCGATCTCAGTCACCATCTCCGCGCTGGTCAGCCATTCGGCATCGCCGCGCTGGGCATACACAGTCTCATAGTCCAGGGCGCACTGGTCGGCGATCCAATGACTGATCTGCTCTGCGTTAGCGGGATTGGCGCGATAGTCCTTCGCCTTATACAGGGCCTTCACGTAGCGCAGCAGCACGTCGGATTTCTCGTCGGCATACTTGGACATGCAAATCCAAGAGGACACGGAGGCGGACTGGTCGGCAAAGCTGAGGTTGTCGGCCAGTTTCACTACGTCGTCACCCAACTCGGTGCTGACGGCCAGGGTGCTGGGGCTCCACAGGGCACAGGCATCCAAAGAGCCGGAGATCATGGCGCTGACGATGCCGGAGGCGTCCATCTCCATAGCGGTGATGTCGTCCATAGTCAGACCGGCGGAAGCTAGAGTCTTTTTCAGGATGGATTCACTGGAAGTGCCGGAGGCATAACCCACGACCTTGCCTTTCAGGTCTTCGGCTTTCTCAATACCGTGGGTTTTGAGGGCCATCACGGCGTCGCCGTTACCGCAGTGGGCAAAGCAGAAAATCTTAGCACGGCCATTGATGCACAGCTTATGCGCGCCAGAGCCGATGTAGCCGATGTCGATGGATCCGTTCTCCATGGCGGCGATGATGGTGGGACCGTCAGCAAATTCCACCAGATTGACGGTGATGCCCTGCTCTTCAAAATAGCCCATCTGGTCGGCCGTAACCACCTCCACCAAGCTGGAGTAGTTGGGCATATAGGCGATGTTCAGGGTGACGGGGTCGAGTACGGGCTCCTCAGCGGGCTCGGCTACCGAAGAGGTCATGGCCGCCGTAGAAGAAGCGGGCGCGTTTGCGGGAGCGCTGATGGAAGCACCACCGCAAGCGGCCAGGGCCAGCACCATGGCCGTTGCCATCAGAATCGCTAAAAACTTTTTCATGGTTTTTCCTCCCTAAGTAAACTTTATTTATCGGCGCTGTCCGCGCCGTGCGAACCAGAATTTTTTCATGTGCTGATTACTTGCGTACCTCCAGATACTCTTTGTACACCTCGCCCCAAACTTCGTTCTTCAGCCGGTTGAACTCGGGAGAAAGGCGCGTCTCTTGGGTGCGGGGGTAAGGGATATCGATGTCCACAATGCGTTTGATGCGCCCGGGGCGCGCGCTCATGATTACGCAGCGCTGCCCCAGAATGATTGCCTCATCCACGTCGTGGGTTATAAAAAAGCAAGTTTTTTTCTCTTTTTGCCAGGTGTTCAAAAGGTCTGTCTGCAGTTGAGCTCGGGTCTGCGCGTCCAAGGCCCCGAAAGGTTCATCCATCAGCAGAATCTCCGGCTCGGCCGCGTAGGCGCGGGCGATGGCCACTCGCTGCTTCATGCCGCCAGAAAGCTCCTTGGGATAATGCTCGGCAAATTTCTCCAGATCCACCATGCGCAGGTAGCGCAGAGCTTCCTCGTCCGCCTTAGCCCCCTTGATGCCACGCATCTCCAAAGCAAAGCAAACGTTTTTCTCCACGGTCAGCCAGGGAAACAGCGCGTACTGCTGGAACACCACGCCCCGCTCGCGCCCCACGCCCTCCACGGCCTCGCCGTCACACAGCACAGTGCCGCTGGTGGGCTTCAGCAGGCCAGCAATGATGTTCAGCAGCGTGGATTTGCCGCAACCAGAGGGGCCGACGACGGTAACAAACTCGTTCTCATGGATATCCAGATCCACGCCGTTCAGCGCCACCATCTCACCCTTGCGGCCATTGAACGCCATTTTGATATTTTGAATCTGGACTTTTACAGCTCTCTCTTCTCCTGCCATCCCGTCAGCTTCCTTTCTGCAAATTTGATCAGCTTTTCCACCGAAATGCCGATGATGCCGATGATGATGATGTAAAGCAGCATGGGCTTTGCCTCATAGTTGCTGTTCAGCGACCGGATGCGCATGCCCAAACCCGCCATGGCACCCGTGGATTCGGCTGCGATCAGCGTGGTCAGCGCCGTGGAGGCGCCCAAGCGCACGGCTGTAAGGATAAACGGCAAGCTGGCCGGCGCAATCACGCGCACAAAGATGTCCTTGTCCTTAGCGCCCAGCACCCGTGCCGCACGAATCAGCGTGTCGTCGATGTTTACCACGCCCTGGTAAATGGTGATGCACATGGTGAGGAACGTGGCGATGGTGATGACCACCACCTGAGGCTTGCGGCCCACGCCCACCGTCATGACAATCAGCGGCACATAGGCCAAGGGCGGGATATTGCGAATAAACAGAATCCACGGCTGAATCACGTTGCGCACCGGCAGGTACCAGGCCATCAGGATGGCCATGGGCAGCGCCAGTGCAAAGCCCAGTATATAACCCAAGCTGACGGAGATGAGACTGCTGGCGATATCCGTCAACAGTACGCCGCGATCCAGCATCACCTTAATCTGCTGGATGGTGACAATAGCGTTTGGAAAGCTGCGCGAGGTGTTGGGCAACACAGAGAGGATCGTCCACACGATCAGCGCCGCGATAAGAGAGATTGCCAACCATGCCTTTGGTTGGATCCGATCGGCGAGGCTGCTCTGTTTTTTCTTCACGAAATCACCCTGCTTTCTTCATTTCATCTTTCGGTGTACCAGCGCGCAGACCCCTGTGCGCCGCTACCTTTTTCACTTTCAGTATGGGGGATTTCCGCATAAAAAAAAAGAGGGATTTTTTATCCCCCCTTTTTCCTTTGCGATCCGCCCCGCGCTTTTATCTTTTCCGATAGTATTCCAGCCTGTACCGTGTGGGATTGTAAAACTGCACGGTAAAATCCATCACACGCCCGTCTTCCAAATACGTGGTATTCTCTTCCCGCTGGACTGGTGTTCCCTCCTCGATACCGAAGGCGCGGGCCACTTGGGCGTCGGCCGGCGCAGGCGCGGCCACATGATGGTTATAGGCGATTGGAAGGCCCAGCACCTCTTCAAAATAACGGTATTTCCCGTTTTGCAGCGTCTCAACGGAAATGCCGGAAAAATCCACGGCGGACATATGGGTGGCCTCCAGCATAAACAGCGCGCCATCGGCGTACTGGGCACGGCGGAAAAAGAAGACCGGCGCGCCGTCAGCGATGCGCAGCCGACGCGCCGTCGCCGCGTCGGCTGCCTCCAGGCGGAACTCCGTTACCCGCGTGCTGGGGGCCAAACCCTGCGCTTTCATCTCCTCGGAAAAGCCGATCAGACCTGGCAGTTTCCCCGTGAGGGGCAACTTTTCCACAAAAGTGCCCGCACCGGGGGTGCGCTTTAAAATCCCCTGTTCCACTAAGTTTTCCAGCGCCTTGCGCACCGTGACGCGAGACACACCATACTGCCGACTAAGCGTTTGCTCCGGCGGGATATGGTCGCCTTTTTTATAGACCCCTGCCTGAATCTGTTCCAGCAGGTCCCCTTCGATGCATTTGTACTGCGGCAGCGTACGTGCCATGCTTTTCCCGCCTTTCGCCCTTCTGGGTGCACTGTGGATACAGCTTTAGTATACCGCCGCCGCACAGGAAAAGCAAGCCGATGTCAAATAAGAAACAAATCATTTCATTTTTTAATACAAATTTTTATTTTATCCTTTATTTAAGCTAATTTTTATATTTACAAATTATTACAAATATGATAACATCACAATACAAATTATTCAGATAGGCGCTCGCGCCGTACAAACTGACGAGGTGAAGCAGATGAAGTACGAGCATCTCTGGGCGGATATGCACAGCAATATCCATCACAACCAAATGCAGGACCTGGACCGCTGGTACCAACACGCCAAGCAGGTGATGGATTTCTGGCCCATCGCCTATTATCCCTTCGCCATCCGCCGCACGCCCACCGGCGGCGAATTGGAGGACCTAATCCCGTCCGAGGACTGTGCGCGGGACTGGGCGCAAATCACGGCGCTAGCCAAACGCGCCGAAGCCGAGGGCTGGCCCTTGTTCCCCGGCTATGAATGGCAGGGCAACGGCACGGACGGGGACCACAATGTGTTTTTCCCCGATACCGACGGGCTTTTTGCCCAACCGCGTACCTACCGCGAATTGAGGGACGTGCTGACAGGCACGGGGGCCATCGCGGTGCCTCACCATGTGGCTTACCAGCCGGGCAGCCGCGGCAAAAACTGGGATACCCACGACCCCGCCTTTTCCCCTGTGGCGGAAATCTATTCCAGCCACGGCAGCAGCGAAAACGACGAGGGCCCACTGGATATGAAGCGGCACGAACACATGGGGCCACGCACGGATATGACCTGCTACGAGGCGGGGCTGGACAAGGGCATCGAGGTGGGGTGCATCGCCTCCGGCGATAACCACACCGTACCCGGCGAAAGCGACCACGGCATGATGTGTGTCCTGAGCACGGGCCGCGGCCGCGCTGAGATTTGGCAAGGCCTCCTTGCCCGCCGCACCTACGGCGTCAGTCGCAGCCGCATGGTAATCGACCACACCCTAAACGGCGCACCCATGGGCGCCGAGATCTCCCCTGGCCCGGCGCAGTTTACCCTTTCTCTCACCGCGGCCAACGCCGTAGACCGGGTGGAATTTTTAAAGGACAACATCCTAGAAAAGATGATTGTCCACTCCGGCACCTGGGAGCGTCAGCCCCTGCCCGGACGCTTCGCCTTCAAGTTCGAGGTGGAGTTCGGTTGGGGGCCGGAGACGCGCCTATTTCCGGACGCGGCCCTGAAGGTGTGGGAGGGCAGCCTGCAGGTACCCGGCCACCTGATGGGCGTGGAAAAGCTGTGGAATAGTTTTGGCCAGCAGATTTTGGAATGGCGGGACGACCGCTGCGATTTCCGCCTGACCACTCATCGGGGCACCGAGACTGGCAAATGGATGGGCCCCAGCCAGGTGCGCCGCGAGAGTCTGGTATTCGAGGTGGAGGGCGGCATCGACGACGTACTGACTCTGACCGTGGACGGCGAGCAATACGCCCTGCCCGTGCGCATGCTGTTGCAAGGCACGCGCATCTACGCCCAGTACAGCCAGTGCGAACGGCGCATTATCAAAAAATTTGGTCCTACGCCCCATTACCGGGACGATTTCATCTGGCACTGCGCCTTTAAGTTCCGCGTGCGCCGCGCCGTGCCCAGTCCCGCTTACACCCTGAACGAATCCTTCACCACCACCCTGGACGCGGGCAGTCAATACCGCCTGCGGGTGTGGCTGAAAAACGGCGACGCCGCCTGGACCAGCCCCATCTTCTGTCGTTGAGCGGCCCGTACATACAAAAGGTCCCCTGCCAAAACACCGGGCAGCACCTATAATGGACATAGGCCCCGCCCCAACAGTGTTAAGGCTCTTTACCTGTTCACTTGCCACGATGCACAGGTAAGGGGCTTTTTTCATGTGCTGGCAACAGTAAATCTCCGTACGGTCTGCGGGCGACAAAAAGCTGAATACAGCTTTTTGTCGGGCCTTGTCCAGCGACCTTTATCGGAGCAAGCCGCGTGCGGCAAGTAAGGGACTGCTTGCGACTTTCGGGACATTGGGGGAACCTACGCTTACGTCGCTATAGTGGAGGGATACCGCACATCAAGTCGTTATTGATTCGTTGTCACTTCCTTGTCCCTGTGATTATATTATAGCACATGTACACATACATACTCATGTGATATAATAGCAAATAGAAAGGTGGGGAAGGTTGAAACATTGTAATTTAAGCACCATCCCGAAAAAGGGCACACAAAACCAAGCCCCCTAAAAAAGCGGGCGAAATCGAAGTTATGCTTAAAATTTAAGGTGTAGGGGGAGCAGTCACCAGATAACCTTGTCGCTGGAGGATGAAGATGGCTTCACCTACGGAGACCTCTCTGTGCGTAGGCGGCCGGTCGCCCTTGCGGTAGAGCTCAGGGTTGTACGGCTCGTTCTTCTTGAGCATGTTGTAGATGGCTGTAAGGAGTATCCGGGCAATGGCGATGATGGCTTTCTTGTGTCCACGGCGCTTCTTGAGAGCGAGGTAACGATTGCGGACCTCAGGGAACTGCTTGGCTCGAATGGCGCAGAGAGCGCACTGAACGAGCAGCGGCTTGATATAGGCTCCGGCTCGGCTGATTCTGGTGGTTTTCTTCTTTCCGGCACTCTCGTTGTTCTGCGGTGTAAGACCCGCCCATGAGCAGAGATGCTTCGAGGTGGGGAACACGGACATATCCACTCCAATTTCAGAAATGATACCGATAGCAGCAAAGGATTGGATACCCGGCGCCGTCATAACAAGGTTGAGTTGAGGAAGATATTTCTCAGCAGTTGCCAGAATCAGCGATTCCAGATTAAGTTTACACAGGTGGAGGCTATCCATGTGGGAACGGATGATGCGGAGCTTTTCAGCTTGTTCTTCACACATCGCTCCGTCCACCGCAGCGAGCACTTGCTCGTCAGTAGCTTTCATTCCCTTGGTGCGGAAGTTGGAAACATCCGTGATTTTCTCTGCCGGGTTGTTCAGGATTCGAGTGGTAATTGCAAAGGCGGCCTTGCCGAACACATCTGAGAACACGTCGTCTAGTTTGAAGTTGGAGACAGTCAGGCAATTTTGCGCACGGTTTTTCTCGCCAGTGGTAAAACTGGTAAGTTTCCAGCGATAGCGCACTAAGTCCCGCAGCTGGCGAATATCTGCCAGTGGGATAAAGCTTCCAGTGACAAGGTCGTGTTTGAAGATATCGGCAATCCATTTGGCGTCCCGCTTGTCTGTTTTCTTGCCCCGAATGGCTTTCACATATTTGGGGTGAGCAAGGACAATATTGCAGGTGCGTTCCAGAATGTTGTAAAGAGGAATCCAATACTTCCCGGTAGATTCCATACACACATCCTTGCAGTTGTTTTCAGCCAACCAAGCCGCACACCGGCGTAAATCACCTGTGAAAGTAGAAAAACGCTTGCTTTTGTAGGTGGTAACACCCCGCTCATTGGTTGTGGCGATACAAGCCACTACAAAGGATTTGTGGACATCCATCCCACAGCAGATTGGGTAAACGATTTTGAGCATAACACATCCCCTCAAAGTGTGATTTGAGGGAACAGGCGGGGACTGGACGCCCACTGAAAGATTGAAGTAGTCCGTCTCTCCAAAGATAAGGTTACAGGGTTCAAAGCCCTACTCATTGGTGCTTGAAAGAGCGTCCGGCGCACATAAATATTCAGTCCAACGAAAAGTTGAGCCTACTCACCTTCACGTGCTCTGTAGTGTGCCTGTTTCCTCAAGCACAGTCTAAATAGCGTTTACACGAGCGATATGGTATAATGGGAGCAAGAGAGCCGAAAGAGGTGTTCCCATGAAGAATGAACAACAACGCCACGACATCAGCGATGC
>OFCH01000239.1_pt1 | contig 22161 bp, 19 predicted proteins | sample 1520771 | NCBI WGS metagenome assembly OFCH01 (sample SAMEA2699034, study PRJEB24076) | metagenome | biome: Human gut stool | place: Spain | collected 2012-10-23 | reverse complement strand
TTTTTTGTAATTCTTTTGCCACCTCATCAAGCTGACAAACTTTTGCCTTATATGTTTTTTCCAAATATCCAAGAACCTGACTCTTGCCCGAGCCAACTCCTCCTGTAATTCCTATTACTTTCATTTCATACTCCGCAATTATATTGCATATCTATATTGGCTTTGATATCGTTCCTTTGTTATTTTGCTTCATACCAGTTGTTTCCGCTGTGCATATCTACGATCAAAGGTACTTTTAGTTCTGCCGCATGCTCCATCTGGTCTTTTAAAATTGTCTGCACTTCTTCTACTTCATCCTGATATGCTTCGATCAACAATTCATCATGCACCTGCAAAATCAATCTGGATTTCATATTACGATTCTTTAATTCTCTGTTTACTCCGAGCATTGCTATTTTCATAATATCGGCAGCAGTTCCCTGGATCGGTGCGTTCATGGCTACTCGTTCTCCAAAATTTCTCTGCATAAAGTTGCTTGATTTCAACTCCGGTACAGGTCGTCTTCTTCCATATAATGTCACTGCATATCCATGTTCTTTCGCATTTTCCACAGATTCATCCAAAAATGTCTTGATTCCCGGATAAGTTTGGAAATAATTCTCTATATATTGTGCTGCTTCTTTTCTTGTAATGCTCAAATCCTGACTTAAACCAAATGAGCTGATTCCGTATACTATTCCAAAGTTTACAGCCTTTGCATTTCTTCTCTGCAGATCTGTTACTTCATCAAATGGAATATGGAATACCTGAGATGCCGTAATCCTATGAATATCTCTTGCCTCTCGGTATGCCTGAATCAACTGTTCATCCCCTGAACAGTGTGCCAATATACGCAATTCAATCTGAGAATAATCCGCATCTACAAAAACATATCCTTCTTCCGGGACAAACACCTTTCGAAGCAGTCGTCCAAGTTCTGTCCTGATTGGAATATTCTGCAAGTTCGGTTCTGTACTGCTGATACGTCCGGTAGCAGTAATCGTCTGATTAAAAGTTCCATGTATTCTTCCGTCTGTCTGAATAAAACCTGCAAGTCCGTCTGCATAAGTAGATTTCAGTTTTGTTAGCTGACGATATTCTAAAATCTCTGATACAATTGGATAATCCGGTGCCAGTTTATCTAATACATCTGCTGCTGTTGAATATCCGGTCTTTGTTTTTTTCCCGTTCGGCAGCCCCATCTTTTCAAACAAAATCACACCCAACTGTTTCGGTGAATTAATATTAAATACCTCTCCTGCTTTGTCATAAATATTTTTTTCAAGCTCCACAATTTTACTTCCGAGCTGCTCCCCATAAGTTTTCAAAGCGTCTGCCTCTATTTTCACCCCTGCATGCTCCATATCACACAAGGTAAATAATAATGGCATCTCGATCTCGTCAAACAATTTTTTCATCTTTGTCTCATCGAGCTTTTTCTTTAATATTTCTACAGATGCAAATGCTGTGTACGCTTCATAACAGGATTTTGTTTTTTCATCTGCTTTTTCATCAATTATCAAATTCAACTGTTCTCTGGCAATATCTTCAAAATCATAATCATTTTTCAAAGGATTCAACAAATATGCTGCCAAAATCGGATCAAAACAATGTTCTTCTTTTTCCACAGAAATCAATGATAAATATTTTTTCAGATTACATAATGCAAATGTATCTACCTTCTTTGCAAGCTCTGTAAGCTTTCCAAACAGATAATCCATGGTCACTTCCATGTCTGCCGGAATGGTATAAATTTTTTCTCTATCATAAGCCAGAGAAATTCTTCCGTATCCGGACTCGTGTGCAAATAATGGCAGAACATTTCCCGCATCTTCTGAAATTCCGACTCCCACAAGCTTTGTCTTCATTGCTTCCGCAAATACCTGTTCAATCTCTGCTTTTTCTGTGATTTCTTTAAAATATTCTTCTACATCATTCGAATCTGCCTCTACATCAAATCGTCCGAGAAGATTTTTAAACTGTAATCTCTGAAAATAATCATGTGCTTCCTTTGTATACATATTGCCATGTCTGGCAGCCTCCAGATCAAATGGCACATCTGCATGGATATCAATTGTAGCAAGTGTTTTACTCAGTACCGCCTGATCCCAGAATTCATCCAGATTTTTACTTGCTCTTGGCGGTTTTAACTCTGATACATGTTCGTGTGCATTTTCAATATTCCCATATTCTACAATAATCTTTGTTGCAGTCTTCTCTCCGATTCCCGGAACGCCAGGAATATTATCCGCAGTATCTCCCATCAATGCCTTTACATCAATAAATTCAGTTGGTGTCACACCATATTTTTCCTTTACATCCGAAGCAAAGTAATCCTCTATCTCTGTACGGCCCTGCTTCGTCTTTGGAATCCTGATTTTGACATGTTCTGTTGCCAGCTGCAAAGTATCCCTGTCCCCCGAGATAATCGCCACATCCATCCCTTTTTCTTCGCAGGAATGTGATATTGTTCCAAGCAGGTCATCTGCCTCTAAACCTGCTTTCTCGATCGTTGCAATATTCATTGCCTGCAGTACTTCTTTAATAACAGGAACCTGCTGTTTTAGTTCTTCTGCCATTGGTTTTCTTGTACCCTTATACTCCGGATACATCTCATGGCGAAATGTCGGCGCATGTACATCAAATGTAACAGTAAGATATTCCGGCTGTTCTTCATCTAATATTTTGAACAAAATATTCAAAAATCCATATATCGCATTGGTATGCAGTCCTTCCGCATTTGTCAAATCCGGAACACCGTAAAATGCTCTGTTCAAAATACTGTGTCCATCTATCAAAACAATTTTCTCACGCATATCATCTTCTCCATTCAATGGCCTTTTAAATTCAAAAAGGCAATTCTTTCGCTTTTATGAGTATACACTAAATCTGCTTGTTTTTAAAGGGGAAGTTCTAACAGAAAGTACTCTAAAACTTGAAGATTTTTAGTCCTTCTGCTATATTATATTGCGTAATAATTGCAGTCTCTTACTCTTATGACTGCAATCCATAAATTTAGATTTTTTTACCACAATAAAAGGAGACTCTTATAAATGGATGGAATTATTTTTGATGTAGACGGAACGCTTTGGAACTCGACTGATGCTGTCGCAAAGGCATGGACAAAAGCAATCCAGGAAAACTCGGATCTTGATTTAATCGTTGATGCACCGCTTCTAAACAGAATCTTTGGCAAAACAATGGATGAAATCTGTGACATTGTTTTTCCTATGCTTCCTTTAAAAGAACGCACTCACCTTGGAGATTTATGCTTTGAATATGAAAATCAACTGCTTGCAAAAGAGCCTTGTCCTGTATTCGATGGAGTTGTAGAAACATTTCAAAAACTTTCCAAAAAGCACAAACTCTTTATTGTCAGTAACTGCGCCTGCGGTTATATAGAAGTTATGCTTTCTACTTCCGGTCTGGATAAATATGTTACAGACACGCTTTGTTTTGGTCAGACAAACACATCCAAAGGCAAAACGATCCGTACCTTAATGGAACGTAACAACCTAAAAGATGTTGTTTATGTCGGTGACACACAAGGCGATGCCGATGCATGCAAAGAAGCTGATGTTCCCTTCATTTTTGCAGAATATGGATTTGGTAATGTTCCTGATGCAAAGACAAGAATCAAAGACATCACAGACCTGACAACACTTTTTTAATTCTGCCGGATAATTTAAGGTGCAACAAATATTACCTTTCATTTGTTGCACCTTTTATGTATTTCCCTATTCCAATGTTTTCAATGCATCTTTCATGCTCTTCACATATTCTCTGACTGCATCATCTGCCTTGTCACCATATTTTTCAATTATCTTCACAATTGCACTTCCAACGATAGCACCATCAGATGCCGCTGCCATTTTCACTGCTTGTTCAGGAGTACTAATTCCAAAACCTACCGCCGCCGGAACATCTGTCACTTCACGTATGGATGCTACAATGGCATCAATATCTGTCTCAATATTTGTACGTACACCGGTCACTCCCATGGATGATACTACATAAATAAATCCTCTTGCTTCTTTTGCAATCATCTGGATTCGTTGTCTTGAAGTCGGCGCGATCATTGAAATCACATCCACTCCATGACTCCTGGCAATCTCATCCAGCTCTCCTTTTTCCTCATATGGCATATCCGGTATAATAATTCCGCTAATTCCAAGCTGCTCGCAACGTGTAAAGAATTTCTTATATCCATAATGAAATACTGGATTTAAATACGTCATAAACACTAATGGAATCTGACTTTTTTCTCTTACTTTCTCTACAATTCCAAAGGCCTTATCTGTTGTCATTCCTGCACGCAATGCACGGATACTTGCCTCCTGAATCACAATACCTTCTGCTGTTGGGTCTGAAAACGGAATACCGATTTCCACCAGATCTGCCCCTGCTTCTTCCATTGTAAGAATATAATCTACCGTTTTGTCTGCATAAGGGTCACCCGCTGTCAAAAATGCAATAAATGCTTTCCCATTTTCAAATACTTGTTTTAAATTACTCATAAATCTCCACTCCTCTGTATCTTGCGATTGCTGCTACATCCTTGTCTCCACGCCCTGAAAGACAGATGATCATACTTTCATCTTTTCCCATCTGCGGTGCGATTTTCATTGCCTGCGCCACTGCATGTGCACTCTCGATCGCACAGATAATCCCTTCTGTTTTTGCCAGATATTCAAATGCTTCTACTGCTTCATCATCGGTAACTGGAACATATTGGGCACGTCCACTGTCATGTAAGTATGCATGTTCCGGCCCGATCCCCGGATAATCCAGACCTGCCGAGATTGAGTAAACCGGTGCGATCTGACCATATTCATCCTGACAAAAATAGGATTTCATCCCATGAAATACACCAAGTGTTCCTTTTGCGATAGTTGCCGCATGTTTATCTGTATCAATTCCATGTCCTGCTGCCTCACATCCGATAAGCTTTACCTCTTTATCATCGATAAAATTATAGAACATTCCCATCGCATTACTTCCGCCGCCAACACATGCAAGTACTACCGATGGAAGTTTTCCTTCTGCGTTAAGTATCTGTTCTCTTGCTTCCTTACTGATTACACTCTGGAAATCACGCACAATAGTTGGAAATGGATGCGGCCCCATTACTGAACCAAGTACATAATGTGTGTCATTCACACGACAAGACCATTCTCGCATTGTCTCATTTACCGCATCTTTCAAAGTCTGTGTTCCACTCGTAACTGCATGTACTTTTGCTCCGAGCAATTCCATACGATATACATTTAACGCCTGTCTGTCGGTATCTTCCTTTCCCATAAACACTTCACATTCCAATCCAAGAAGGGCTGCTGCCGTAGCTGTTGCCACACCGTGCTGTCCGGCCCCGGTCTCTGCGATCACGCGTGTTTTTCCCATTTTCTTTGCCATTAATACCTGACCCAAAACATTGTTGATTTTGTGAGAGCCTGTATGATTTAAATCTTCTCTTTTTAAATAAATCTTTGCTCCTCCTAAATCCTTTGTCATTTTATCTGCATAATATAAAAGTGACGGACGATTCGCATACTCCTTTAACAACTGATTCAACTCCGCATTAAACTGCGGATCATTTTTATAAAATTCATACTGTTTTTCCAAATTAATCAATTCGTTCATCAGTGTTTCAGTAATGTACTGACCGCCAAATTGTCCAAATCTTCCTTTCGACATCTTAAGTTCCTCCTCTTTTTTACTGTCACTATATTCTTCTTGCAGCTTCCACTGCTTTTTTTATCTTATCCAAATCTTTTATTCCATTTGTCTCGATACCACTGCTCAAATCCAGTGCGTAAGGTTGATTGTTCTGCTGCTGTTGAACTGCATTTTCCAGGTTTTCCGGATTTAAGCCTCCTGCAAGAAAATATGGCTTTTTTAAATTTCCAATTTCTTGTAATAATTTATAACTAAACTGCTCTCCTGTTCCACCATTTCCACTGTCTAACAGTAAATAATCAACATCTGATATTTCCCACATATTAATTTGTTGCCTGGCATCCGGTTTTGTCATTGAAATTGCTTTTATGATTAGCACATCAACCGCTTTTTTCAGATCTTTCACATATGCAACATCTTCTTCTCCGTGAAGCTGGATTACATCGATTACCTGCTTTTTTGCCTGTTCGATTACCTTGTCTATATCTTCATTTACAAATACTCCAACTGCCTCTATATCAGGATTTAAATGTTGTTTCAGTCGTTCTGCCGTTTCTGTCGAAACATATCTGCGGCTCTTTTTAGCAAAAATAAATCCAATATAATCTGGTTTTGCCTCATTGACAGCCTCGATATCTTCTATTCTTTTGAGCCCACATAATTTTATTTTCATTCAACTTCACCTGCCAGCCATCTAAGTGCTGCTTTCTTATCTTCACTCCGCATAAATGTCTCGCCAATGAGCACCGCATCCGTTCCGTTTTCACGAAGTCGTCTGATATCTTCCGGTGTCTTAATTCCACTCTCTGATACATACACAATGTCTTGCGGAACTTGTCTGCGAAGCCGCTCACTTGTATGGATATCTACAGTAAATGTTTTCAAATCTCTGTTGTTCACACCGATAATTCTCGCTTTGCTGTTCAGTGCCCGCTGTACTTCCTCTTCCGTGTGTGCCTCAACAAGTGCCGACAAGCCAAGTTCTTGTGCAACCTTAGCATATCGTTTCAACTCTTCATCTGAAAGGATTGCACAAATGAGCAATACCGCCGAAGCTCCCAGCACTTTTGCTTCATATATCATATACTCATCAACTGTAAAATCTTTTCTCAAAACCGGTATCTGTACCTGATTTGCGATTTCTTTCAGATATGTATCATTTCCCATAAAATAGTATGGTTCTGTCAACACAGACAGTGCCGAAGCTCCTGCCGCTTCATACTCCTTTGCGATTGCCAGATATGGGAAATCTTCTGCGATCACACCTTTGGATGGAGAAGCTTTTTTCACTTCGCAGATAAATGAAATTCCATTCTTTTTCAACGCCTGTTCAAAGGGAAATGTAAATTTCCCTTGTTGTTTTTCCTTCTCTGCAATTTTCTCTGCCTGAGCTTTTATTGTTTCCGGTGCAATCTTCTGTTTTCTTTTTTCAATTCTCTCCCTTGTTTTTGCTGCAATTTCATCTAATATCATCCTGACTACTCCTCATTTGAACACTTTATAAACTCTTCTAGTTTTGCAAGTGCTTTTTTGCTGTCAATCAATTCTGCCGCCAACTTAATTCCATCTGCAATGCTCTGGACCTTTCCTGCCACATAAAGTGCAGCCCCTGCATTCATCAACACTGCTGTCTTCTTTGCTCCTGCCTCTTCCCCATTTAAAATGTTTCTCGTGATCACTGCATTTTCTTCTGGGGTTCCGCCTACCAGCTCCGATTTATCTGCACTTTTAAATCCAAAATCTTCCGGTTTAATCACATATGTTTTGAACTCTCCATTTTTCACTTCACAAACTGTTGTCGGGGCACAGCTTGAAATTTCATCCAACTGATCTTGTCCATATACAACCAACGCATTTTTCACTCCGAGATTTTCAAGCACTCTTGCAAGAGGTTCTACCAATGCTTCTTCATATACTCCCATCACCTGCATATTCGCTCCTGCCGGATTTGCAAGTGGTCCTAAAATATTGAAAATAGTTCGGATTCCCAATTCTTTCCTGATTGGTGCAACATATTTCATTGCAATGTGGTAATTTTGTGCAAATAGAAAACAAATATTAATTTTTTCCAGAAGCTCTGCACTTTTCTCTGGTGGAATTGTTATCTTAACACCAAGAGCTTCCAGCACATCTGCTGCTCCGCATTTACTTGATGCTGCACGATTCCCGTGTTTTGCAACTGGAATCCCGGCTGCTGCTATCACGATTGAAGATGTTGTTGAAATGTTAAATGAATTTGCTCCGTCACCACCGGTTCCAACGATTTCCAATGCATCTACATTGTGAAGTAACTTGACGCAATGTGCTCGCATAGCTGCTGCAGATGCTGTGATTTCATCAATCGTTTCACCTTTCATACTAAGAGCCGTCAGATAAGCACTTTTTTGCACATCACTTGCTTCCCCTCCCATAATTTCATCCATTACAGTATATGCCTCGTCATAAGTCAGGTTTTCTTTTTTTGCCAGGTTCATAATTGCTTCTCGGATCATGTCGTGTCCCTCTCTTTCTATTTCTTCAAAAAATTATGTATCATCTGTTTTCCATCCTGTGTCAGAATAGATTCCGGATGAAACTGTAACCCATACACAGGATAACTTTTATGTTCTACTGCCATCACTTCTCCATCTTCCGTCTGTGCCGTAATCAGAAGTTCCTCTGGCAATGTTTCTTTTCTTGCCGCCAGAGAATGATATCTTGCAACCGGAACCTGTTGCGATATATCCTGAAATATTTTGCTTTTCGTATCTATTTTTGTAAGCGAAGTTTTTCCATGCATTAATTCTTTTGCATAAGATACGGTTGCCCCGAACGCTTCACAAATTGCCTGATGTCCAAGACATACCCCCAGAATTGGGATTTCTCCGGCAAATGTTTTCACAACATCGATACAGCATCCTGCATCTTTGGGCTTTCCCGGTCCCGGAGATAACACAATATAGTCTGGGGACATTTCCCGGATTTCTTCGATTGTTTTCTCGTCATTTCGAATCACCTTGATATCTGGATTTTCTGAACCAATCAGCTGATACAAGTTATATGAAAAACTATCGTAATTATCAATTAATAAAATCATACTTCCATCCCCTTTCCAGCCTGCTCGATTGCCTTGGTCACTGCTTTTGCTTTGTTGATACATTCCTGATATTCATTTTCCGGAATGCTGTCGGCAACAATTCCTGCACCGGAACACACATAAACTACATTTTCTTTTGCATATGCCATGCGGATTGCAATACACGTATCTACATTTCCTGTAAAATCAATATATCCGACTGCGCCTCCGTAAATACCTCGCTTGCAATCCTCTAATTCATTGATAATCTCGCATGCCCGAATCTTTGGAGCCCCGGACAACGTTCCTGCCGGAAGGATGGCATCGATTGTGTCTACGAAATCTTTGTCTTCTCGAATCTGTCCTTTCACGGTTGAACCAATATGCATTACATGCGAGAACCGTTCAATCTGCATATATTTCTCCACTTCCACAGTTCCAATCTGACTGATTTTTCCAATGTCATTTCTCCCTAAATCTACAAGCATGTTGTGTTCTGCAAGTTCTTTCTCATCTGCAAGAAGTTCTTTCTCCAATTCCTGGTCTTCTTCGTAAGTGTTACCTCTTTTTCTCGTCCCTGCCAATGGGAATGTATGTAACGTGCCGCCCTCTAATTTAGCAAGTGTCTCCGGAGATGCTCCTGCGATCTCGATGTCATTGCTTGAGAAATAAAACATATATGGTGACGGATTTGTCGTTCGAAGTACCCGGTACACATCCAAAATACTTCCTTCTATCTTTGCCTTCAAACGATTGGCAAGCACTACCTGAAAGATATCCCCCTCATAAATATAATGCTTTGCTTTTTCCACCATTTCGCAATATTTTTCTTTCGAAAAGCGAGGCGTAAATTCACTCTTTAGCTTAAGTGGAACATGTGGTGCATAATCACGGGCTTCAATCAGTTCTTTTATTTTGACAAGTCGTTGTTTTGCCTCTTCATATGCCATATCTAACGCTTCTTTTGACTTTACGTTTCCGTCCTCTTCTGTCAGTGGCATATTTACGATTAAAATGATCTTCTGCTGCAAATGGTCAAATGCAATGACTTGGTCAAATAACATCAAATCCATATCACGAAAATGTGCGTCATCCTGTGCATCCAGATTCAAAGTTGGCTCTACATATTTGATATAGTCATATGAAAAATATCCGACCAGGCCGCCTGTAAATGTAGGTAATCCTTCGATTTGCGGAGCTTTATGATTTTCTATCACTTCACGAATGTACTTCCCCGGATGATTTGCCTGTGCTTCTGTCACCGTTTTATTTTTTATTCGAATCTGTCCATTTCTGCAACTGATTTCCATCGTTGGTTCAAACCCAAGAAAACTATATCTGCCCCATTGCTTCGCATCCTCTGCGCTTTCAAACATATAACAATGGTCACTTACTTTTTTCAGCACTCTAAGAACACCGATTGGTGTATACATGTCTGAGTACATCTCAATGCTGACCGGAATTGTTCTGTATTTTCCGGTTTGTGCGTATTGTTTGATTATCTGTAAATCTGGATAAGTATTCATATAAACTCCTTTCTTGAGTGAACACTAAGCTCGATAGACCTCGCTAAGTGTTCTTTATAAGGTAACAAAATCCGCCCTTGACCGCATACACATTCTATCTGTATATACTGTCAAGGGCGGATTAAAATTCTAATTCGCGGTGCCACCTTGATTCACTGAAAAAATCTTATCTGCCGAATATAACAAATTTTATTATCTACTTCGTTCTAATTCTTTCAGTGCACTTAGCAAGACACTAACATATCTCCGACAACTAACGTATGTCTTCACGTCATACCATACTCGAATCGAAAGATTCTTTCCCGTATGCCCTCTGCGGTCCATTTAACACTCTGCGTTTTACCCGGCTCTCACCTTCCCGGACTCTCTGTGAATGCACGATGTGCTGTTATCTCCACTTCAACGGTTTACTCTGTTAAATTGTTTTTATTATAAGCATAGTAATTGAGTATGTCAATCACTTTTTTATTTTTTACAATTTTTTCAGTATGATTTTTACATCTTTAGTTTCCGATAATTTTCTACATTACCGTAATCTTTATGAATTCCATCATCTTCATATAGTGTATATTGTGCACCTTCAAATCCAATCATTTTTAAATTTTCTGTATCCAGCTCTGCCACAGATTCAGCTGTTTCTGCCAATGGAATGCATTTTCCACTTCGGATAAATAATGGCACTTCATTTAATGCAACCTCAACATAATGATTGCCTTTTTCCAAAATTTCTTCCAAGATTGTTCCGTCTGGTAAGAACTTGACAAACTTCATTGTCTCTGGAAGATAAACATAACGGCCTCGTGCATTCTGTTCGTAAACCGGTGCAATCATAATCTCATTTCCAAGCATTAACTGATCTTCTACACGAACAGCCCTCTTATCCTTTGGATATTCAAACGCCAATGGCTTAAAATACATATCGTCATTCAATGCAGCTTTCATATATTCACTGTACAAATATGGAATCAGACGGTATCTGACACCTATTACATGGCGGAAATCTTCTATCTGTTCAAACTGATAACATTCCTGCTCTCTCGTGTCCTTTGCCGCATGATCACGCATCAATGGTGTAAAGACACCTAATGCAAGATGGCGTAACAACAAATCTCTTGTTGTATCTGCCCCAAATCCACCGAGGTCTGCTCCTGTATACAAGAAACCACACATATTCAAAGACGGCATCATTTTCAAATTTAACAAAATGTGTGACCACCAGGATTTGTTATCACCTGTCCATATTCCACCATAGCGATGCATGCCCACATACGAAGAACGTGAAAACATAAGAAAACGTTTCTCAGGATCAATCCGTTCAAATGCTTCTCCTGCTGCTCTGGTCATATTATACCCAAACAGATTGTGCACTTTGTCATGACGCACTTTCTTTCCATTTACAAGATGATAAAATCTACGGTAATCCTCATGATTATTTGCAAGTCCAAATAATTTTTCACCTACTTCCCACAAGTTCACCTTACCTTCTTCATCATCTGCAAATCGTCTTGCAACCCCCTTTGCTTCGGCAAGCCCTTCTTTTGAGTAGAAAATAGCCGGCTCATTCATATCATTCCAAAAACCTTCAATTCCCTGCTCTGTCAAAAAACGATACTGGTCTCCAAACCATTTTCTTGCATCTGCATTCAATACATCTGGGAAATGTGTATCTCCCGGCCAAACTGCTGCCACAAAATCACTTCCGTCTTCACGTTTACAGAAGTATTGTTTTTCTACACCTTCTTCATAAATCGAATATCCATCTTCGACTTTAACACCAGCATCAATAATCGGTATCAAACGAATGTTTTTATCTTTCATTTCCTGTACAAACCCTGGAAAGTCTTTGAAGTTTTCCTCATTCAATGTAAAATCTTTAAAATTCTGCATATAATCAATATCCATATATATCATATCCAATGGAATATGATTGTCTCGATACCCGTCTGCCACTTTACAAAAATCTTCTTTTGTCTCATAGCCCCATCTGCTCTGTCCGAATCCAAATGCAAATTTGGGCGGTATATAACTGCGTCCAATTACTTTACGGAACTGTTTTACAATATCGTATGCATTTTCTCCTTCAAATACATACAAATTCAAATCCGCATTTTCACAGGATACTTTCATTGTATCCATTCGTGTATATCCAATATCAAATGTCAATGTTGACGGATAATCAAAGAACATTCCAAATGTCTGCTTGCCGCTCACAATAATAAAATTATGTGCCGCATATAAAGAGCGTTTATCTTCTGTATGTTCCGGATTATCTGAACAGTCACTGATATAACAATAACCTCTCTTATTAATTCCTCGATTCGCCTCACCAAGACCATAAACGATATCATCTTCATCCATAATGTAAGTAAATGCAAATCCTTCTTTCTGTGAAATAGTTCCGTACTTTGGATTTCCTTTTGTTGCATCAACCTTCTCTACGATTGCTTCTGTGTCAAATGGATTTCCATATTCATAACGCTTCATTTTGATTCCTCCCTGAATTTTATTTTCGTCACTTATCTGATAAATACTTGCTTCATAATCACAGTATATCGTTATGGATTTGATATTTCTTGCAATATTCGCTATAATTATAACACAATATTGACTTTTTATAGATGTTATAAATTTAATTGATACATTTGAAAGGACTTTGATTTATGTATAATAAAACTTATCTTGATACTTCCTTAAAGGAACATGCAGCTCACGGAACCAAAAAGCATCCTATGATTGGACTCCACTTTGAATCAGGAAACAACTCATTTTATCCAAATCATTTCTTTGTGGAGCGCCACTGGCATCACACAGTAGAAATCATATTAATCCTCAAAGGAAGTTATGAATTTGAAATCAATCTGGAACAATATATATTAAACGAAGGTGATATCGCTTTTTTAAATAGTGGGGATTTACATCAAATCACAGGATTTAAAAAAGGCACCATACACGACGTATTCATTTTCAATCCAGAGCTTTTGGCTTTTCAATATTCTGATGCATTGCAGACAGATATCTTGCAGCCATTTATAAACCATGATAATATTTTTCCTCACGTATTACACCCAAATGATGCTCTTTATCCTGTGCTTTATCCACGGATTCAAAAAATTTTGCATGATTCCCTCTTACAAACTGAGAATTGGTATATCTCCTGTAAGTTGCAGTTATTGGAATTGATGAGCACGATGTATTTGCATCATTTTTTCTTCAGAAAAATGATACACTTTCATCCTGTGAACGCCAGAAAATTGCACGCTACAAAAAACTTGTTTCCTATATGAAATTGCATTATCCTGAACATATTTCTTTAGATAACCTTGCTGAAATTGCGGAATGTAACAGCCAATACCTATGCCGTTTTTTCAAAGATATCACCGGTATGCCTCCAATGAAATACCTGATTCAATACCGTATCGAACAAGCTTGTGAAATGTTGCGAGATACTACTAAGAGCGTACTGGAGATTAGTTTGGACTGCGGATTTGAAAATGTAAGTTATTTTATTCGGAAATTTAAAGAGCTGAAAGGATCTACGCCACAAAAGTATCGACAACTGCAATGACTCTTATCCTTACCATTAATCTTTTATCTCAGTCGAGAAGACTCCCACCTCTTCAGGTGGTGAGTAATAGCAAATTTGTTTCAGTGGGAGTCCAATCTCCGACTGAGATAAACGCTCCGCGAGGATGCGCAGTGATTCTGATAGGAATATGTCAGCTTCGCTGACCAGAATCACGCGCCAAGTCTCACGGACGTTCGACTTGAATGATATGCAAAATAAAAAAGGTCCATTGGACCTTTTTTTCGTATACATAACAATAAAAAGCCTGAGAACAATCACTGTCCTCAGGCTTTATGCGGATGGCGGGACTTGAACCCGCACGTAGTCACCTACGCAAGATTTTGAGTCTTGTGCGTCTGCCATTCCGCCACATCCGCTCAAAGTTCGTATCATCTCCGAACCGAGATTTATCTTACCATATCATTTCTACTTTTGCAATAGCTTTTTTTGATTTTTTTCAATTTTTTTCAAAAAAACATAAAATTTCTTTAATTCAATATGTTTTTATTAAAAAATCTCAAATTTTTGAGCTGCCAGACACTTCAAACCAACTACTTATATTTACACTTTATCCTTCTTTATGCTATACTTTGACATGTTCATCTATTCAGATTATGACACTAAATCTATTTTACTACAAGGAGATTTTTTATGAATACCATTATTACAATCGAACCGACGCTTTCTATGTTTCTGATTGTCTGTCCGTTTTTATTTCTCGCTGGGTTGGTTGACGCAATCGGCGGCGGAGGCGGTCTGATCTCGCTTCCAGCTTATTTGATTGCCGGACTTCCTACCCATACTGCGATTGCAACTAACAAACTTTCATCAACCTGCGGGACTACCCTTGCAACCGCCCGCTTTATCAAGAATGGCCTGGTAAATTTTAAATTAGCAGTTCCATCCGTTATTATGGCAATTATCGGCTCTGCCATCGGAGCTCATATTTCTCTGATTATTCCCGAAAAAATAATGATGCATGTACTGATTGTCATTCTGCCGATTGCTGCGTTTTTTGTACTAAACAAAAAGCTGTTCCATGATAATGAAAACGATGTTATTACACTTGATAAACGTACTTATCTCACTGCTTCCATTGCTGCTTTTGTGATTGGAATGTATGATGGATTTTATGGTCCGGGAACCGGTACATTTTTAATTATCGCCTTTACTGTATTTGCTAAACTTAGTATTAAAACAGCCAATGCACAGGCAAAAGTTATTAATCTTACAACCAATATCACTTCTTTAGTCATATTCTTTTTAAACGGGCAGGTACTTATTCCTCTTGGAATTGCTGCTGCCCTTTGTAATATGCTTGGAGGTTATCTTGGCGCAGGAATGGTAATGAAAAGTGGAGCTAAAATTGTTCGTCCTAGTATTTTACTTGTACTATTTCTGCTCCTGCTGAAAATCATCATATAGGGACGGAGTTTTCCGGCTCTTTTCCGATGGAAAAAGCCGGAACCCCCGTCCCTATTCGGTTTTTAAATGTCAATAATGACCTATTTTTTACACAAAAACATATCTAAACAATTTATTTGAGTAATGCTATTATAATACACGTAGCAAGGGAAAAGAAATTTTCCAAAACAATTATGTAAGATAAGAAAAGGAGATATATTATGTTTGATTTTGTATTAACACCAGAAATGTCAAAAGAACTTTTAAACTATCAGGGAGAATTATTAAATAAAGTAATTTCTTCAATTAAAAAATATTTTTCAGAAAATAGTGAGACAATTGTCAATGGACTTGCATATATGAATGGTAATTTTTCTGGATATATGTACAGAAAGTAAGATGCCATGGCTGAAAATATTTTAACACTCAACAAATAAGGAGTAGAATTCCATTATAAGAATTCTGCTCCTTTTTATCTCCGACGGAGATAAACGCTCCGCGAGGATGCGCAGTGATTCTGATAGGAATATGTCAGCTTCGCTGACCAGAATCACGCGCCAAGTCTCACGGACGTTCAACTTGAATTTTTGTCTATTAATTATTTTACAAGTAAAGATTTACCTGTCATCTCAGCTGGCTGTTCCATTCCCATCAATTCGATTAATGTAGGAGCGATATCTGCCAGGCATCCACCTTCTCTTAATTTGTATGCAGGGTCTGCATTTACAAGAATAAATGGAACCGGATTTGTTGTGTGAGCTGTAAATGGCTCTCCCGTTTCATCATCGATCAGCTGCTCTGCATTTCCGTGGTCTGCACAAATAAACATCTGTCCATCGACTTCTTTAATGGCATCTACTGCTTTGCCAACGCACTCATCAACAGCTTCAATCGCTTTGATTGCTGCATCTTCTACACCAGTATGTCCAACCATATCCGGATTTGCAAAGTTGATGATGATTACATCATACTTATCAGATTTGATTGCATCTACTAATTTATCGCACACTTCGTATGCACTCATCTCAGGTTTCAAGTCATATGTTGCTACCTTTGGAGATTTTACAAGAATTCTGTCTTCTCCTTCATTTGGCTCTTCTACTCCACCATTAAAGAAGAATGTTACATGTGCATATTTTTCTGTTTCTGCAATACGAGCCTGTTTCAGACCATTTTTTGCAAGGAATTCTCCAAATGTATTTGTAATTTCATCTTTTACAAATGCAACCTGTTTGTTTTCGATTGTAACATCATACTCTGTAAAGCAAACAAATGTTGTTTTTACTCTTTCTCCTCTTTCGAATCCTGTAAATTCATCATCGCAAAGAGTTCTTGTGATCTCTCTTGCTCTGTCAGGACGGAAGTTAAAGAAGATAACAGAGTCATTTTCTTTGATTGTTGCGAGTGGTGCACCATCTTTTACAATGACTGTCGGAAGTACAAATTCATCTGTCACATCATTGTCATAAGATGCCTGAATTCCTGCTGTAGCAGACTCAGCTGTCTCGCCTTCCCCTTTAACGATTGCATTGTAAGCTTTTTCCACACGATCCCAACGATTATCACGATCCATTGCATAATAACGTCCTGATACGCTTGCAACCGCTCCAACACCAAGTTCTTTCATCTTAGCTTCTAACTGCTCTACATATTCTTTTCCTGATGCCGGAGGTGTGTCACGTCCATCAAGGAAGCAATGTACATATACTTTTTCAATTCCTTGTTTTTTAGCAAGTTCAAGAAGTCCAAATACATGTTCAATATGGCTGTGTACTCCACCATCAGACATCAATCCCATTAAATGCAGTGCAGAATCATTGTTTTTTACATTCTCACAAGCTGCAAGCAGTGCTTTATTCTCAAAGAAATCTCCATCCTGGATTGCTTTTGTGATCTTTGTAAGATCCTGATATACAATTCTTCCTGCTCCCATGTTCAGGTGACCTACTTCTGAGTTACCCATCTGTCCATCTGGAAGTCCTACAGCCATTCCACTTGCATAGCCTTTTACAAATGGATATTCTGCCATAAGCTTATCCATAACCGGAGTTTTACCTTCAGCAACAGCATTGCCCTTTTCTTTATCATTCAATCCATATCCATCAAGAATCATCAATACGGTTGGTTTTTTACTCATTATATGTGTTTCCTTTCTATCTTTAAGGTAACAGCAATCGTGGAGAGCCTGTTCGACTCCCCACGCCAATGCTTTTTAATTATTTGTAGTTCACAATTTTTCCAAAATCAGCTTTGAGGGAAGCTCCTCCAACAAGACCTCCATCGATATCTGCCTGAGCAAATAACTCTGCTGCATTACCAGCATTTACAGATCCGCCGTACTGAATGCGAATTGCTTCAGCTGTAGCTTCATCATAAACTTCAGCGATGCAAGCACGGATTCCTGCACAAACTTCTTCAGCCTGCTCTGTTGTAGCTGTTTTTCCTGTTCCGATAGCCCAGATTGGCTCATAAGCGATAACTGCTTCTTTAGCCTGATCTGCTGTTACATTCTGGAATCCAACTTTAACCTGCTGGCGGATAAAGTCCATTGTAACACCCTGTTCTCTCTGCTCAAGAGTTTCTCCACAGCACATGATTGGTGTAAGACCATGCTCAAATGCTTTAAGAACTTTTTTATTTACATCTTCGTTTGTCTCTCCGAAGTAATCTCTTCTCTCAGAATGTCCAAGAACAACATATTTTACTCCTGCATCTACAAGCATTGCTGGAGAAATCTCTCCTGTGTAAGCTCCGCTCTCTTCGAAATACATGTTCTCAGCACCAACCTGGATGTTTGTTCCTTTTGTTGCTTCCACAACAGGAACGATGTCGATTGCTGGTACACAGAATACAACATCAACTTCTTCATTTGCTACTAATGGTTTTAATTCTTCTACAAGTGCTACTGCCTCACTTGGAGTTTTGTTCATTTTCCAGTTTCCTGCTACAATTTTCTTTCTTGCCATTTTATTGGCCTCCTCATCTATTTTTTGTTAAAACATTTTTATTATTCAAAATCATTTGCTGAATAACAGATAATTAGCGGTCATTTGCTGCTGCAACACCTGGTAATTCTTTTCCTTCAAGGAATTCCAGAGAAGCTCCACCACCTGTTGAGATATGTGTCATCTTGTCACCATATCCAAGCTGGTTAACTGCTGCTGCAGAATCTCCACCACCAATGATTGTAACTGCATCAGTATCAGCAAGTGCTTTTGCAACTGTCTCTGTTCCTGTAGCGAATTTAGGCATCTCGAAACATCCCATTGGTCCGTTCCATACAACTGTCTTCGCATCTTTTACAGCGTCAGCATATAACTTAGCTGTCTCTGGACCTACATCAAGTCCCATCCATCCTTCTGGAATCTCTCCCATAGGAACTACTTTTGTATTTGCATCATTAGAGAATTCATCTGCAATGATTGCATCTACAGGAAGAAGAAGTTTTACACCTTTTTCTTCAGCTTTTTTGATCATATCCAATGCATACTGGCAGTAATCCTCTTCAAGAAGAGAATTTCCTACTTTTCCACCCTGGGCTTTACTGAATGTGAAGCACATTCCACCACCGATGATCAATGTATCTACTTTATCAAGTAAGTTCTCGATTACAGAGATTTTGCTTGAAACTTTAGAACCACCAAGGATTGCTACGAATGGTCTCTCTGGATTGTTTACTGCATTACCAAGGAAATCAATCTCTTTCTGCATTAAGTATCCAACAACTGCTGTATCAACGAACTGTGTTACACCAACGTTAGAGCAGTGTGCTCTATGAGCTGTTCCGAATGCATCGTTAACGAATACATCACACAGAGATGCAAGATCTTTGCTGAATGCCTCTCCGTTCTTTGTCTCTTCAGCTCTGTAACGAGTGTTCTCAAGAAGGATGATATCTCCATCTTTCATAGCTTCTACTGCTGCTCTTGCGTTTGGTCCTACTACTTCTGGATCAGCAGCAAATTTTACTTCCTGTCCAAGTAATTCTGATAAACGAACTGCTACTGGAGCAAGTGATAATTCTGGCTTTGGCTCTCCCTTTGGTTTTCCAAGGTGAGAACAAAGAATAATCTTTCCTCCATCTGCAACTAATTTTTTGATTGTTGGAAGAGCTGCTACAAGACGGTTTTCATCTGTAATTTTTCCATCGATCAATGGAACGTTGAAGTCGCATCTTACAAGAACTCTTTTGCCCTTTACGTTGATATCATCTACTGATTTTTTGTTAAGCATAGTTGTAATTCTCCTTTTTTATAAAGCATTTTAAATTTATAGAAAATCGTTCCTTATAAATTTAAAAAGAGTCCGGCCCCAATAAGACCGGACCCTTTGTGAGTCTATTTCCGGACATACATCCGTTTCATATTCCCAATTTCGGCTTACAGTAATGTTCCGAAATGTTTGATTGTTCTTACCATCTGGCTTGTGTAAGAGTTCTCGTTGTCATACCAAGATACAACCTGAACCTCTGTATTTCCATCACCTGTTGGAAGAGCCATTGTCTGTGTAGCATCGAACAGAGAACCAAATTTCATTCCTACGATATCGCTAGATACGATCTGATCTGTGTTGTATCCGAATGATTCGTTAGAAGCTGCTTTCATAGCTTCGTTGATCTGGTCAACTGTAACTTCACCTTTAACTACTGCTGTAAGGATTGTTGTTGATCCTGTTGGAGTAGGAACACGCTGAGCAGAACCAATCAGTTTTCCGTTCAGTTCTGGGATAACCAGACCGATTGCTTTTGCTGCACCTGTGCTGTTAGGTACGATATTAACTGCTGCTGCACGAGATCTTCTGAGGTCACCTTTTCTCTGTGGTCCATCAAGAGTCATCTGATCTCCTGTATATGCATGGATTGTGCACATGATACCAGACTGAATTTCTGCAAGATCATTCAATGCTTTAGCCATTGGAGCTAAACAGTTTGTTGTACAAGAAGCTGCTGAGATGATTGTATCATCTTTTGTAAGCTGCTCGTGGTTTACATTGTAAACGATTGTAGGAAGATCATTTCCTGCTGGTGCAGAAATAATAACGTGTTTAGCACCTGCATCGATATGAGCCTGAGCTTTTGCTTTAGATGTGTAGAATCCTGTACACTCCAGAACAACGTCAACACCAATCTCTCCCCATGGAAGTTCAGCTGCGTTAGCTTTTGCATAAATTTTGATTTCTTTTCCGTCAACTGTGATAGAGTCTTCTCCTGCCTCTACTTTGTCAGCCAGTGCATATCTTCCCTGTGTTGAATCATATTTCAACAGGTGAGCAAGCATGCTTGGAGATGTTAAATCGTTGATTGCTACAATTTCAAATCCCTCTGCTCCGAACATCTGTCTGAATGCAAGACGTCCAATACGTCCAAAACCATTAATCGCTACTTTTACTGCCATGATTAATTCCTCCTAAAGTTATATAAATTGTTAACTGTAATACAGTCTATCATGGTGATATCCATTTAACAAAGCTCAATTACTTTGTTAAAGATTCATCAACTGAGATTATTGTACTAAAACAAGAACAAAAATTCAAGTCCTAAATCTATTTTGTTTGTTTTTTATGTAAGTTGTTTAAAAATCGGTTTTCTTTCTTCAAATTCTGTATAATATTTAAACCCACAAGCCTTTAAGACATCATTTACCTTTCCGAAATCATATGCAATATGTTCCGGCTTATGTCCGTCCGCTCCAATCGTTATGATTTCTCCTCCAAGCTCCCGGTATCTTTTCAACACATCCGGGTGCGGATTACAAAACGGAAGTCCATATTTCCATCCTGCAGTATTTAACTCAATGCCTTTTCCAAGCTCAATAACGCGTTTTAGAATTTCATCAATAATATCTGAAAACTCTGTCTGTGAATATTCTTTTTCCTTGTAAGTCCCATAACGCACTACATAGTCCAAATGCCCCAGCACATCGAATGCTGTTACATGTTGCAGGTTTTCTAAAGTATTCTCAAATCCTTTTCTATATAATTCGCGGTCCGACAATTCAGCGAATCCCTCTCTGTAGTACGGATCTTTCCCATCTACCAGATGTACAGAACCAATTACAAAATCAAATGGATACTGTTGTGTCAGTTTTTGATAGAATTCTTGCAAATGAGTCTGCAGTCCAAGCTCTATTCCAATTCGAATATGTATCTTATCTTCATATTCTTTCTGTATTTTTTTCATAGTATGCATATATTCATCCAAATCGAATTGAAAAGCATCTTTTCCAAATTCTGTATCAGAAGGAAAATCTTTATCAAAATGATCTGTAATGCAAATTGATCTTAATCCTTTTGCTATTGCACCATCTATCATTTTTTCCACCGGCGTATCACTGTCTGTAGAAAAAATGGTGTGCATATGGCTGTCGCTTAATATCATATGATTGTTCCGCCTCCAAGTACATATTCTCCATCATACAATACAACTGCCTGTCCCGGGGTCACTGCTCTTTGCGGTTCTTCAAATGTACAGGTAATCTCATCTTCACCTGTTTTTTCTACCGTACACCAAGCACCTTTATGATTATATCTGATTTTTGCAAAAACTCTTTTTGGTTCCGGCAAATCTTCAACCGACATAAAATTCACCCTGTTTGCCTTTAATGTGGTTGTCATTGAATCTTCATTTGTTCCAATCACAACTTCATTTGTCTCCGGACGAATTTCCAATACAAAAGCCGGGTATCCCAATGACAGACCAAGACCTTTTCGTTGCCCCACTGTATAATGAATGATTCCTTTATGTTTTCCTAAAACCTTCCCATCTAATGTTACAAAATTACCTTCCGGAATTTTTACACCTGCATTTTCTTCTATATAAGCAGCATAGTCTCCATCCGGTACAAAACATATATCCTGACTGTCTGGCTTATTTGCAACCAATAATCCTATCTTCTCTGCTATCTTGCGAATCTCATCTTTTGAATACTGTCCGACTGGCATCAACGTTCTTTTCAGTT
>OFCH01000214.1_pt1 | contig 23810 bp, 22 predicted proteins | sample 1520771 | NCBI WGS metagenome assembly OFCH01 (sample SAMEA2699034, study PRJEB24076) | metagenome | biome: Human gut stool | place: Spain | collected 2012-10-23 | reverse complement strand
TGCGGGGGCCGGATTTGAACCGACGACCTTCGGGTTATGAGCCCGACGAGCTACCGGACTGCTCCACCCCGCGATATAAATTGTCTGCGCCTCTTTAAGGTGCTTATCTAGTATATCCAATAATAACGCCGTTGTCAATACTTTTGCGCTTTTTATTTTTTAAATATCGCGTTGGGTTCGAAACACCTTTGCCTGGACAAGGTCCCGGAACATTCTGTCCCAAGCGGCCTGCTGATTTTTGCCGCCCCCTTGCAGATTCGAACAGACGATATTCAGAATGTGCCGGATCGTTTCCTCGTCATACCGGGCGACGGTTTTCCAGCGGCCTTCCGCATAATGCTGTGTGTAGTCCTTGTAAAACTGTTCCGCAACCGGCTTCAGTTCCCGGTTGGTGGGCAGGCCGCGCGCCAGCCTCCGTGCGTCCCAAAGCGACTCCTGTGCCTGTTCGAAAACCTCCCGGGAGATTTTTTGAATACGGTCCAGCTTTTCCCAAACGTCATCCGCACTTAAAGCCGCCGGCTCCAGATCCAGTGTGTACAGCACGCCGGAACGGGATACGCTGTAAAAGGTATACGTTCCGTCCGGCTCCTCAAGGGAAAAGTACCCGTTTGGCAGGATGTTTTTGCTGCGCAGAAACTGCAGCAAATCAGACGACGGCTCGTGTTTCATTGCCGGCTCCTTTCTTAACGCACGAATGCGGTCTCCGCATCTATCATACTTTGCCCTGCGGCGGATGTAAAGAGGAGCGGTGTGACAAAATCCTGTCTGGCAGCCGCCGTTCCGCACAAGGAAGAACTTTCCACCTCGTACGCCTTTTTCAATGAATATCCGCGGCAAAGATGTCCATATAAGTTATAAAGGGCTCAGGCAGCGTATCCGGCCGCAGGAGCATGAGCGGGACGGAGGGGGAGTGCAGGATGACTATCTGGGATACGATCTTCAAAGCGGTGTTCGTGGTAGCGGTGCCCATCACGCTGGCAGTATATGCCTGTGTGTATGTGGGGGAGCGGGCCGAACATGACGTTGCCCGTCCGCGTCCGCCGCGCCGCCGCCCGCCGGGGCGCTGACGCAGAGGGAGGATCTGTTTCTGGGAATTTGGAAAACGGCGCCGGGATTTGAATATCCCGGTGCCGTTTTCCCTTTATAATACATATTATATAAAGCTACTGTGCAGGATAGCTCCGCGCGCCGAACAGTGCGGTCCCGACGCGGACCAGATTTGCCCCTTCCAAAATAGCGTCTGCAAAATCGGCGCTCATGCCCATGGAAAGGTACTCCATGCTCACGTTGCCGCCCTGCGCGGCCTGCGCCCGCTCGAACAGGCCGCGCATCTGTGCAAAGTAGGGGCGGCTCGCGCCCGGCGCATCCGCAGCAGGCGGGATGGACATCAGGCCGCGCACCCGCAGGGAGGGCAAAGCATGGGCGCATTCCAGAAGCCCGGGCAGCTCTTCGGGCGCGATGCCGCTTTTGCTTGCCTCGGCCCCAATGTTGATCTCGACCAGGATATCCTGCCGGATGCCCTGCTTCTGAGCTTCTGCAGCCACACATTCCAGCAGCCTGTGCGAGCCGACGGATTCTATCATGCACGCACGCCCCACCACCTGGCGCACCTTGTTGGTCTGCAGATGGCCGATAAAATGCAGCGGCTTGCCGCTGTATGCGCCGGCGGCGTATTTTTCACAAAGCTCCTGCACGCGGTTTTCTCCAAACAGGTCGATATCCAGCGCAGCCGCCGCGCGCACGGTCTCGGAATTCTGCGTTTTGCTGGCGGCGCACAGAAGAACCTCCCCGGGGGCGCGCCCGGCTGCGCGGCACGCCCGCTCCATTTCCGCGCGCACCTGTGCGACGCGTTCCTCCATCCGCCTGATCTCTTCTGCCGTCATTTAACGCGGCACCTCCAATTCGTCTGTTTGATATACGGCGCGGCTGCCGCCGATGTATTTCGGCCGCGTGCGCGCGCAAAGAATGCCGGCCTCGCCGATGCGGGCCAGACTGAGCCGCACGGGGACGGCCACAGGCCGCAGATGCATGCCGATGAGTGTGCCGCCGATGTCAATGCCCGCGCCCGCGCGGATGTTCTCCACCAGCACGGGGTCCGCCATGTGCGCATATGCGGCGGTGGCAAAGGAACCGCCCGCGTGGGGCTGAGGCACGGCGTTTACCGTTTCCGCCCACGGCGGAAGCGCCGCCCGTTCCACAACGATGGCGCGGTTCAGGTGCTCACAGCACTGCGCGGCCAGATACAATCCGCTTTCCGCAAGCAGGGGCGCGGCGCCTTCCCACACAGCTTGCGCGGCCTCCATGCTGGAGCCGCGCCCAATGCGCTGGCCCACGACCTCGCTGGACGAACAGCCGATGATAAAAATATCTCCCGCGCGCATCCGGGCTGCCGCCAGAAGCTCCGCCACGGCCTGCCGCGTTTGGGCGCGCACGGTCTCCGTCAAAGTCATTTCAATTCCCTCCCGGCCCGCGTGTCGCAGCACACCGGGCGTTTTTCTTTATTGTAATCCTTTTGCGCCCTCCAATACAAGTGCCGCTGGAAATGAGGTGGTTTTAAACACAGTAAAATCATAGGATAACACAGGAAAAGTCTTTTAAAAGATAAAATCACGTAAAAAATAGACTGTTTTATGAAATACTCTTGACGGTCAAAATTTATGAATCTATTATAAAAGAATAAGAGGGGAAGGTGCGCCTCCGACCGTCCGGGAAACGCGGAAAATCCGGGAACATTCCCGGAGAAATGCCCGGCGGCCGCAGGGCGCATGTGAAATGGGGGGATGCTGGTGGACCAGGAGCTTGACATGCTGAAGGACGAAAACACCCGTCTGCGCGTGCTGGCGGAGCACGACTGGCTCACCGGCCTGTACAACCGCCGTGCTGCGGAAGCGCATGTAGATGAAGCGCTGCTGAAAAACGGCGGCGGGGTGCTTTTGGTTTTGGATATCGACCATTTCAAACAAGTGAACGACCGCTACGGCCATCTCATCGGCGACGCTCTTTTGTGCGAGGCGGCGCGCACGCTGCGGGATATCTTTTTTCCGCGGGATATCATCGGCCGCGTGGGCGGCGATGAGTTCATCATCTACATTCTGGGCGGATGCTCTCAGGAGGCGGTGGACGGCCGTGCGGCGCAATTGGCCGAGCGCCTGCGAAAGGCGGGCCGGCGTTACGGCATGCAGTGGAACCTTTCCTTTACGCTGGGCCTTGCGGAAAAGCAGGCGGGGGACGATTATATTTCCCTGTTTGACCGTGCCGACCAGATGCTCCTGGCCCGCAAAAAAGCCCGCCGCGCCCGCCGTGCAGACAGTGCGGATGCCGGAGGAGAGCGCAGCATCTGCACAGACATGGCGCTCATCCGGCGTGAGCTGCGGGAAAAAGACCCGCCCAAAGGCGCGTTCTGTCAGGATTACGAGACCTTCAAACAGATCTACCGTTTTGTGGAGCGCGGCCTCAAGCGCAGCGGGCAGAGCGCATATATTATCCTGATGACCCTTACGGACGCACAGGGGCAGTTTGTGCCGCTGGCCGCGCGCGAGGAGTATATGAGCCGCCTCAGCGACGACCTGCAGGCCAGCCTGCGCAGCGGCGACCTGTTCGCGCCGTACAGCGGCTGCCAATATCTGCTGATGGTGCTGGGCGCGTCCAGCGAGAACGCGGCCGTCATCGCCGGGCGCATCCACACGCGGTTTATGTCGCGCGTTGCGCCCGATGCGGGGCTGCTGCTGCGGTATGACGTTTACCCCATGGGGGAGCTTCCCCTGCAGCCGAAGGGGTGAAAAAGCCATGGTTTTACGCGGTGAAGGGCTGCTGCTTAAAATATTTTCAAAAAAAGTCAGCAAAAAATCGTTTTGTGACCAAGTTGTGACCGGCGACCGTTATACTGAGTATGTAAGATACATTTCCCGCCCCAAGTGGACGATCAACACGCATTCCAAAAGGAGGAAAAACGCATGAAAAACACATCCAACGCTCTGCGTCGCGTCATGAGTGTGGTTCTGGTGTTCGCGATGATGTTCACCAGCATGCCCACAGGCGCGCTCGCTGAGGATGTTGTCGACCCGGCCCCGTCTACGACGGTGTCCGAGCCGGCTTCGTCTGAAACGACAGAGCCAACCACACCAGAGCCCGCAAGCTCGGAGGCTGCGCCCTCGACAGAGCCTGCAAGCTCGGAGGCCGCACCCTCGACAGAGCCTGCAAGCTCGGAGGCTGCGTCCTCGACAGAGCCTGCAAGCTCGGAGGCTGCATCCTCGTCGGAGCCTGCAAGCTCGGAGACGGCGGTGCAGCCGTACACGCTGTATGTCACGCATGTACTGAATACAGACATTGGTACGTTTGCCGACCAGAACGTGGCGGTTGCACTTTCTGAAAAGGATTTTGCAGAGGGCATCTATGATGCTGCTGCGCTGGCGTACCAGCGCACGGGCATCCAGCTTGTTGAATCTGCCCGGGTCTCGCTGGACGATTTTGTGAACGGCGAGGCGTATGTCCGTCTGACCTATCAGGTGGCCGAGGGCTACAAGGCCGTGCGGAAATCCGCGGCAGGCGGCGCATCGGGCATGCTGCGCGCCCGCGCCATCTACGTTGGCTCTTTTGACGATGTAGAGGTTGTTCCTGTGGGGCAGAAGGCTGTCAGGCTGACGTTTGTCGATGAAGACGGTGTAACTGCTTTGCCTTCTGAAACCATTATGGTGGACGAAAAGGACGGCGCGTATCCGTTCAGTTACACAGTGGCTCTTCCTGCCGGATACACAATGACCATCAGCGATCCGGACTTTGCGGTAGCGGCAGACGGGAAGACCATCACGGGCATGCTGGGTGAAGCAGACCGGTATGAGCTTACAGTAACATTCACCGCGGGTATGGTAGATTATACCGTTGTGCATAAATACCCGAACCTGGATGGTACATACACAGAGGAAGCCGAAACCAAAAGCGGCAAATACGGTGCGCTTACCGAAGCCGTGGAAAAGGCAAAAGAAGGTTTTACCGTGCAGCCCGTCGAGCAGAAGCTGCTGGACGGCGACGCGGTGACGGTGGAGGTGCTGTATGAGCGCAACACCTATAACCTGACGTACAACACCAACGGCGGCAGCTACGTGCCGGGTAAAAGTGGCAAGTATGAGGAAACAGTTGTTGTGCACGATATCGTTACAGTACCGGGCACTGAAGAACAGATTTGTGGATACACCTACGAACATACGCATCCCGGCCATTGGCTCCATCATCGCCTTCCTCCTCACGGAGAATATGCGCAATCCGATGGTGTTCGTGGACCGCTGGACATGGCTCATGGTGCTCATCGCTCTGGTGCAGGTCATTGTGTGCATCTTTGCCCGCAAGGAAAAAGAAGAGCCCGATGACAACGCGCAGACCCCGGCTCAGGCGTAAGCACGGAACGCGAACCTCAGGCAAATCCATAACGAAAGCCCCCGAAGGATAATCCCTTCGGGGGCTTTTTGTACATCCTGTAAATTTTGCGGAAAATACGGGACGCGGCGGCAGAGGCTGTGATACAATGAAAAAAACACGTCCTTCGTCCGCATACGGACGGAGGCGAAAGCGGCGGGAAGGGCCGCGGAAAAGGGAGATGCAAAAGCCATGAAGGTAACGTTTATCGGCGCCACGCATGAGGTTACGGGGAGCTGCTCCCTGCTGGAGGTGGGGAACAGCGCTTTCCTGGTGGACTGCGGGATGGAGCAGGGGGAAAACCGGTTCGAGAATATCCCGCTGCCTGTGAACCCGGCAGAACTGAGCTGCGTGCTGCTGACGCACGCCCATATCGACCATTCTGGATATCTGCCCCTGCTGTACAAAAACGGCTTTCGGGGCACCGTGTATGCTACGGAATCCACTGCCAGCCTGTGCCAGATCATGCTGCGCGACAGCGCGCATATTCAGGAGAGCGAGGCGGAGTGGAAAAACCGAAAGGCGCGCAGGGCCGGACGCCCGGAGGCGGAGGCGCTGTACACGATGGCGGACGCAGAGGGCGTTTTATCCCGCTTCCGTCCGTGCCCGTACAACAAGCTGACGGCCGTTGGCGAAGGCGTTGCGGTGCGCTTTACGGATATCGGGCATCTGCTTGGCTCCGCCGCCATTGAGATATGGATGAGCGAGGGCGGCGTTACCAAAAAGATGGTGTTCAGCGGTGACGTGGGGAATACGCATCAGCCCATCCTCAACGACCCGCAGCGGGTGGAGCAGGCAGATTATCTGGTGCTGGAATCCACCTACGGCAACCGGCTGCACGGTGAGCGCCCGGATTATGTGGGCGCGTTGACGGAGATCCTGCAGCAGACCTTTGACCGGGGCGGCACGGTGGTCATTCCCTCCTTTGCTGTGGGCCGCACGCAGGAAATGCTGTATTTTATCCGGGAGATCAAGGAGCAGGGCCGGGTGCACGGGCACGACGGATTCCCTGTTTATGTGGACAGTCCGCTGGCCAATGAGGCAACGAGCATTTTCCTGCAATGCCCCACGGAAAATCTGGACCCTGAGGCGCGGGAACTGGTGCGGAGCGGGGTAAATCCGCTCTGGTTTGAAGGGCTTAGGACCAGCGTGACGAAGGAGGATTCCCAAGCCATCAATGCGAATGCCGTGCCGAAGGTCATCCTTTCTGCCAGCGGAATGTGCGATGCGGGGCGTATCCGGCATCATTTAAAGCATAATCTGTGGCACAGCGAAAATACGGTGCTGTTTGTTGGTTATCAGGCGGAGGGCACGCTGGGGCGCGCGCTGGTGGACGGCGCACCATCGGTAAAAATATTCGACGAAGCGATCGCAGTCAACGCAGAAATCCGCGTGCTGGCGGGCGTGAGCGGGCACGCGGATAAAAACGGGCTCATCCGCTGGCTCCAGGGTGTTTCACCGAAGCCGGCGCAGATATTCGTCAATCATGGCGACGATGAAGCATGTACGGATTTTACCCAGTGCCTGAGAGAAGAATACGGTTACAATGCGATGGCCCCGTACAGCGGAACGTGTTATGATCTGGCCGCCGGGGCGTTTCTGGCCCAGCCCGCCGGAGTGCTGCGCAAAAAGCCGGAGGAGGCCGCGCGCGACCCGCGCGCAATGGCGGCCTTCAGTGAGCTGCAGCGGGCCGTCAAGCAGCTTTCCGCATTGGCCCAGGGGGCGGGAGGAAGACCCAACAAGGAACTCAAGCGCATGGCTGCGCAGGTACAGGCCTTGTACGACGCCTGGCGCGCATGAGCGTATCCTTTGGGGTGTAAAGAGAAAAGAAGTGTCCGCAGAGCCTCAGGAGGCTCTGCGGACGTTTTTTGCCGGAAGCGAGGTCTCACGGCTGCGGCCGCTGCTTTGCGCGGCGCGTACTCCGTTCCGCGCGAGCGGGAGAGGTTGTCAGGCGATAGCTGTCGGAGATCATTTCGCAAAGGTCCTCCGGCGGGACGCCGGCGTTCACCTCCACGGTGTTCCAGTGGGTATGGTTCATATGCCAGCCCGGCGTAACGGCGGGGTAGGCCGCCCGCCAGAAATCGGCTTTCATTGGTTCACATTTCAAATTTACGCATAATTTTCCGTCGCGTTCAAAAACAAGAGCAAACCATTTGCGCCCGGCGGCGTGACGCACCACAACATTGCCGCCGTCCTCAAACGGGCAGTCCACAGCAGCGCCGGGATATGCGGCGCACAGGGCAAGCAGCTCGTCCTTTGTCATTTCCCGGTTCCTCCTTATTCTCAAAGCCCTGCGCGCCGGCACAGAGGCGTGTGCAGCGCACACGCGCAGCCGCGCAAGCGGCGGCGGCTTTAAGGTTAGTATATCACATAGAAAAGTGTACCATCCCCGCAGGCAAATCACAAGTAGTTTCGCTGTTTTACAGAAATATTACCCGCCTTCCGGCAGCCTTTTGTTCCCGGTTTTATAAAATTTACAGCAAATCTTTAGAAATTCTTTGGATTTTCCCCCCGCGCCTTTTTAGATTGCGGTCCTATACTAAAACACGTTGAAGACAAGCCGCCCGGCGCGCCGGGCGGGGCAAAAAGGCGGGAGGGGTTTCCAATGACGGAACAGGCGTTTGAAGCGATGGTACGGCAATATGAAAAGCTGGTATATACGGTGTGCTGCCAGCTGGTGCACGACCACCAGCTGGCCGAGGATCTTTCGCAGGAGACGTTTGTCTCGGCCTATCTGCATATGGAAAGCTGTCCGCCGGGCGCGGAAAAGCCCTGGCTGTGCCGCATTGCGGTGAACAAGGCAAAGGATCATCTGAAAAGCGCCTACAGCCGCCGCATGGCCGTGACCGAGGCCCCCGGCGACACCGCTCCGGCGCTGGCCGCCGCGCAGAACGCCCCCAGCCTGGAGGCTGAGTGCGAAACACGCGCCGACGCCGGCCTTGCGCGGGAGTGCATCGAGGGCCTGGCGGAACCGTACCGCACGGTGTCGGTATTGTATTTCATGCAGGAATGGCCCGTGGAGGCCATTGCACGGCAGCTGGGCCGCATGCCCAAGACCGTGCACACCCAGCTTTACCGCGCCAAAAAAATGCTGCGGCGGGAGCTGGCGGCGGTGGGCTGAGCGCATACGGGCGCAGAAGGTTCTTTCTCTCTGTCCGGGTTTTGTGCTATATTAAATAAATAGTATCGATATACGAAGCACGATGCCGCCCAGCCGCCCGCCGGGCGCGCGGCATACCGCATCGCAGCCGGACAAAAGGAGAAACGCATGGAAACGCATATTCTTGTTGTGGAGGACGACGCCGAGATCCGCGAGGGCGTCGCCATTTACCTGAAAAACCAGGGCTATACCGTACACGGTGCGGCCAACGGCGCCCAGGGGCTGGAGCTTGCCCGGCAGCTGCCCATCCATCTGGCCGTTGTGGATGTGATGATGCCCGTGATGGACGGCATCACCATGGTGATGAAGCTGCGGGACGAGGGCTGCGAGTTCCCCGTCATCATGCTGTCGGCCAAATCCGAGGACATTGATAAGATCACCGGGCTGAACATCGGTGCGGACGATTACGTCACCAAGCCTTTCGTGCCCATGGAACTTCTGGCCCGGGTGCACTCCCACCTGCGCCGGTACGAAAAATTTCTGCGGGCGACGGGCGCAGCCGCTGCGCCCGCCCTGCGCACCTATGTCATCGGCGGGCTGGAGCTGTGCGAGGACACCGCGGAGCTGACCGTGGACGGCACGCCCGTAAAGCTGACGCCGCTGGAGTTCAAAATTCTGGCGCTGCTGATGAAAAACCCTGGGCGCGTGTTCTCCGCCGAGGAGATATACGAGCGCGTTTGGAACGAACGCGCCGTCAGCACGGATACCATCATGGTGCACATCCGCAACATCCGTGAAAAGATAGAATACAATCCCAGGGAACCGAAATATTTGAAAGTGGTGTGGGGCATTGGGTACAAGATCGAAAAGTAAGGCGGCCGCGGGGCTGCTTTCCGCACTTTTGCTGCTGGCGCTGGCCGTGGGGCTTCTGGCCGGGCTGCGCCCGCTGTACGCCCGCGCTCAGGAACAGGGCGTCCTGTTTTATTATTACGATCCCTTTGTGGAAAACATCCAGACGGCCAACCATACGCTGTACTGGCGGGCCCGCGAGCAGTGGGAGGGCAAGGAGTTTGAGCCGTCGGAGCTTTTGCTGAGCGACGCGAACGCCGCTGTTTACGCCGCACGGGATGCCGGGGAGGACTTCGTGCCGGGCTACACCGGCGCGGCCGGTGACGAAAGCGGCGGCACCAACGCCTCCTACGGCGGACTGGACGTTTACGCGCCCGATGCCATCTCCGCGCTGGACGCTTTCAACGCCAGCGTGAAAGCCCATGCCGACGAGCTGGCGGGCAGCTGGGGCAATCTGTTTTACGCCGTGACGGACGACGCAACGGGCAAAACATACACCAACACGGAAGCCGGGCTTGGCGGCTTTCTTTCGGACGACCCCGCCAAAAACGGCTTCGACGCCGCCCAGTGGCGTTATGTGCTGGCGCTCCGCTTCGACGCGCAGGGCAATATGTCCTATGCAGCCTCCTATCTGGGCGAGGAGGGCCAGCAGGACTTTTCCGCTTCTATCTGGAACACGGATATGCAGGCCTACGGCACCGACGCCATACGCCGGCATCTTGACCTGGACGTTCTGTCCTACTACGATCTTTCCGCTCCCAAAAGCGTGACCTTCGTCTACGGGGTCCCGCGGGTATTCGCGGCTTCGGATGACATCAGCTGGTATATCGCAACGTCTCAGGAGCGCTCCTTCATCAGCCACGCCTTCGATCCCCTGTTTGCGGCTGCATTGGCCCTTGCGGCGCTTCTGGCCCTGTGGTTCGGCCGCCGGCGCGGCAGCGGGCTGGGCGGCGGCTGGCTGTGCCGTGTGCCGCTGGAGCTGGTACTGCTGGCCCTCGGCTGCGCGGTGCTGATGAACGGCGTCCCCTCCAGCGCTGTAACAAGCAATTTCGACGGCAGCATCGCCGCCGTGCTGCGGGACGAATTCAGCGTGGACCTGCCCTCCGCGGCCAACACCATGGCGAACCTGCTGTGCGCGGGGCTTCTGTTCCTGTTTTTGGAGGTGACGTTTATGTCTGTTCTCGCGCTGCGCCAGGGCCTGGCCCGGGACGGTTGGCTGGGCTATCTGAAAAACCGCAGCCTGGCCGCACGGGCCGTGCGCGCTTTGCTGCGGGGCGCGGGGCGCGTCTGGCGTGCCGTGAGCGGCACGCTGGGGCGCATGTGGCGCGCCCTCACCGCCATCGACCTGCGGGACCCCGCTGAAAAAACGCTGCTGCGCCTGCTGGCCGTAAATTTCGCCATCGTCACGTTCATCTGCTGCTTCTGGTTCCTGGGCATTGCTGGAACCGTGATCTACACGGTGGTGCTGTTCTTCCTGCTGCGCCGCCGCGCCAACCGCATCCAGCAGGACTACGCGGCCCTGCTGGCCGCCGCCCGGCGCATGGCCGGCGGAGACCTGGCCACGCCTGTGGAGGGAGACATGGGCCTGTTCGACCCGCTGAAGGACGAATTGAACCAGGTGCGCGCGGGCTTTGAAAAGGCCGTCGCCGCCGAAGTGCGCAGCCAGAACATGAAGACCGAGCTGATCACCAACGTCTCACACGACCTGAAAACGCCGCTGACCGCCATCATCACCTATGTGGACCTGCTCAAGGATCCCGCCCTTTCTGCCGAAGACCGAGCCAAATACATTGAAACGCTGGACAAAAAATCCCAGCGGCTCAAGCGGCTGATCGAGGACCTGTTTGAGGTGAGCAAGGCCGCCACACGGAACGTGGCCATGCATTACGCTGAAGTAGATCTGGCCGCACTGCTCAAGCAGGTCCAGTACGAGCTGGCCGACAAAACCGAAGCCAGCGGCATCGATTTCCGCTGGCAGCTCCCGGAGGAACGCATGCCTCTGGTGCTGGACGGGCAAAAGACCTGCCGCATCTTTGAGAACCTGGTGGTGAACATCACCAAATACGGCATGCCCGGCACCCGGGCTTATATCACGCTGATGCCGCAGGAGCACGGCGCGCAGGTGGTGTTCAAAAACATTTCCGCCACCGAGCTGGATTTCAGCGCGGAAGAGATCACCGACCGCTTTGTGCGGGGCGACCGTTCCCGCAACACCGAGGGCAGCGGCCTGGGCCTTGCCATTGCCAAGAGCTTTGCCGAACTGCAGGGCGGAACGTTCTCCATCACAGTGGACGGCGACCTGTTCAAGGCCACGGTAACGCTGCCCGACACGAACCAGCCCGAGCAGCCGGAAACACTCCCGCTCCCCGCCGCGCCGGACGCAGACGCGCAAAGCGCCCCGCAGACGGGCGGCGCTCTGCCCGCAGGCATCTGAACCGTACGGATACAAATGAACAAGCCGCCGTTTCCCCGGACACGAAGTCCGGTGGAAACGGCGGTTTGCTTTTTATTCCGAAGGCCGCGCGCCCCACGCGCAGCGCAGCGCGTCCACAGCGGCCCGCAGCGCCCTCTCGTCCATATCGGAATAGCCCAGCACCACGGTGGCGGGCGGACAGTCCTCCGGGTGCCCCATATAATAGGCGGAAAGGCCGTTCACATGCACGCCGGCCCGCGCCGCCGCCTCCACCAGCTCCCGTTCCGTCATGCCGTTGTGCACCGCGGCCAGCAGGTGCAGCCCGGTGTGGCTGCCCCGCACCGCCACGCCATCCCGGCCGAAAGCGGCGTACAGCGCCTCCAGCAGCGCGTCCCGGCGGGCGCGGCAGGCGCCGCGCAGGCGGTTCAGATGCCGCGCGAAATGCCCTTCATCCATAAAGCGGCACAGCGTCTGCTGCTCGAACCGCGACACCGTGGAGGAATACACGCCGTATTCGGCACGGTACATCTCCAGCACAGGCACCGGCAGCACCATATAGCCGATGCGCATGGACGGCGCCATGCTCTTGGAAAAGGTGCTCACATAGATCACCCGCCCCGCCTGGTCCAGCCCCTGCAGCGATGGAATGGGCCGGGTGTCGTAACGGAATTCGCTGTCGTAGTCATCCTCCACCACATAACGTCCCGGGGCCGCGCCCGCCCAGCGCAGCAGTTCCGTGCGCCGGGCAATGGGCATCGTTGCGCCCGTGGGGAACTGGTGGCTGGGCGTGACATACGCAAGCTGCGCGCCGCCGGCCTGCAGAGCATCCAGCGTCATGCCGTCCCCGTCCACAGGCACGAACACCGTGCGCACGCCGTTGTTGCGCAGCACCTGCGCCGTGCGGGGATAGCCCGGATTTTCCACCGCAAAGGTGCTGGCGCAGAACAGCCGGGCCAGCAGGCCCACCAGATATTCGATGCCCGCGCCCACCACGATCTGCTCGGGCGCGCACACCACGCCCCGGTAAGCATGCAGATATTTGGCAATGGCCGCGCGCAGGGATGCATCGCCCTGGCGGGAGCCATGGTTCAGAAGCTCCGGATGGGCGGTGACTGTCTCGCGCTGGATGCGCGCCCATGTCTTGAACGGAAACAGGGCAGTGTCCACACTGCCCGTGCCGAAATCATAGGCCCAGCGCTTTGCGGGCGGTTCCGGCGGCGCGGCCGGAGCCGGACGGACGGGTGCGTCCAGCTTTTCAATGCGGCATACCGTGAAGCCGCTTTTCGCGCGGGCCGCTATGTAGCCCTCCGCCACCAGCATTTGGTAGGCCGTTTCCACGGTGGAAACGCTCACCCGCAGGTCCGCTGCCAGGCGGCGCTTGCTGGGCAGCTTTTCCCCCGCCGCCAGCCCGCCGGAAGCGATCTCCTCCACGATATGGCGGTATAGCTGACGGTACAGCGGCGCGCCGTCCCCGCGCATCAGTCCCAGCGTAAAGCTTTCCATGCCTGCCCTCCAATCTGACCTTATAAAATATTCATAAATTGAGTATTTTAATCAGTTCACAATCTTCTATAATTGAGGATAAGCGAAAGCGGCGGCCCTGTCAACCGGAAATTCGCGGCGCAGGGCAAAAACAAAGAGGAGTGGTATTCATGGAAAAAACATCCAACCGGTTCACCGTGCGCAGGCTGGCCGTCACGGGCCTGCTGAGCGCTCTGGTATTCGTATTCAGCTGGATACAGATCCCCATCGGGGAGGTAGCGCGCATTCATCTGGGCAATGTGTTCTGCGCGCTGTCCGGCCTGCTGTTCGGGCCCCTGACGGGCGGCCTTGCCTCCGGCTTCGGCAGTATGCTGTTCGACTTTACGAATCCGCTGTACATCGCGGAAAGCTGGATCACATTCATCACAAAATTTTTCATCGGCTTTCTGGCCGGGCTCATCGCCCACCGGAGCGGTAATATCTCGCTGGGACGGGACGTGCTGGGCGCGTCCGTGGGCAGCGTGACGTATGTGGCGCTGTACCTGCTGAAGTCCTTCATCATGAAGTTTTACATCGAGGGGCAGGCTCTGGGCGCGGTGCAGACGCAGCTCGTGACAAAGGGCGTCACGTCCCTCATCAACGCGGTGCTGGCCGTGGTGGTGTCCGTGCTGCTTGCAAAAGCCGTGCGACCCGCGCTGCGCAAGGCGGGCATTCTAAGCGAATAAGCTCTGCAGACAGGCAAAAAGCACGGCCCGGAGCCTTCCGGGCCGTGCTTTTTTGTCCAATTCGGAAAAATATCGCAAATTTCAAAAAAAGGCTTTTCATCGGTGCCCGGATGGGCTAGAATAGCGTTTTGTGCAGGGCTGTTTTCAGCTCCGCGCGGCGCGGGGCACACGGCTCCGAAGCGCCGCTTTTCGGGAAAGGAAAGGTGCTTTTTTGGTTACGGATATGACTTCGGGCAGCCCCATGCGGCTGCTGCTCCGGTTTTCTCTGCCCATGCTGGTGGGCAATATCTTCCAGCAGTTTTACAGCATGGTGGACGCCATGATCGTGGGGCGCTTTGTGGGCGTGGACGCGCTGGCCGCCGTGGGCGCCACGGGCGGTATGTCGTTCCTGGTGCTGGGCTTTGTCATCGGGCTTGCCAACGGGTTCTGCGTGGTGGTGTCACAGCGCTTCGGCGCGCGGGACGAGGCCGGGCTGCGCCGGTGCGTGGCCATGACGATGCTGCTGTCCCTCATCGTCACCGCCGTGGCTACGGCGGCCAGCTTTCTTGGTACAGAACCGATGCTGCGCGCCATGAACACGCCGGAAAACATCTTCAGCGACAGCGCCGCATACATCGGCATCATCTTTCTGGGGCTGGGCGCGAGCCTGTTTTACAATCTGTTCTCCGGCCTGCTGCGCGCCGTGGGCGACAGCAAAACGCCGTTGTATTTCCTGTGCCTCTCCAGCGCGCTGAACGTCGTGCTGGACCTGCTGTTCGTTGTGACGTTCTCCATGGGCGTGGCGGGCGCCGCCTGGGCCACCATCCTTTCTCAGGGCGTTTCGGCGCTGCTGTGCCTAGTCTATATGCTGAAAAAATTCCCCATCCTGCGCACAGGCCGGGCCGACTGGGCCTGGCACGGCCCGATGGTGCGCCGCCTTGCCCGGATGGGCATTCCCACGGCGCTGTCCAACAGCGTAACGGCCATCGGCTGCATGATTTTACAGGTGACCATCAACGGCTTCGGCTCCACGGTGGTGGCGGCATACACCGCCGCCTCCAAGGTGGAGCAGCTGACGACGCAGCCCACGTTCACCTTCGGGCTGGCCGCAGCCACTTTTACCGCGCAGAACGCGGGCGCTGGCAAGCTGGACCGCGTGAAGGACGGCGTGCGCAAGGCCACGGTGCTCAACCTCATTGCCGGGCTGGCCGCGGCCGTGGTGGTATGGCTGTTTGCCGCGCCCATCACCACCTGGTTCGTGGACCCGGGTGAGACGGCTGTCATCGCCGCGTCGGTACAGTTTTTAAATATCGAAGCGGTTTTCATTCTGGCCCTGGGCGTGCTGTTCGTTTACCGCAACGCGCTGCAAGGCCTGGGCAACGCCGTGATGCCGCTGATCTCCGGCGGTGTGGAGCTCGCCATGCGCCTGGCCGCCGCCATCCTCCTCTCCCGCTTCCTGGGCTATGTCGGCGTGTGCCTGGCAAACCCGGTGGCCTGGACGGGCGCAGCCGTGATGCTGGTGCCCGCCTATCTGGCCGAGCTGCGCCGCCAGCAAAACAACGTGCTGGCCCGCGCCCGCTGAGGCCGGGTCACAGGCCCGAACCGGACGTTTTTTGGCAAAAAACGCACAAACAGGAAGAAAACCCCGAAAAGCCACCGTTCTTTTTGAAAGAAAACGGTGGCTTTCCGCGTTACAATCGTGTACAATGGAAACGTTAGAATGCCCGTATTGTACACGAACGGGCCATCTTAGGAGGAAACGCCGTGCAACAGATCCAACGATATTTCCGCAAGGCCGGCAAAGCGCTGGCGCGCTTTTTCGGCCGCGTAAAGAAAGGCAGCCCCATCGACATCGCCATCCTGGTATGCGCCGCCGCGCTCATCATCGCGCTGCTCGCTATTCTTGTGATGTCCCTGCTGCCCGACGCCGCGCCCGTGGATGCCTCCTCGTCCGCACCGTCTTCGTCGTCTGTCTCCGCTTCCCAGAGCGGCAGCTATGACCCGGACGCGGACGCGCTGGATAAACAGGCCTACGACGGCACCATCCTGCCGGAGACTGCGGACGGCGGCCAGACGTACATTGACGAAACGATGTTTCTGGGCGATTCCAACACCTACCGCCTGGTGGCCTACGGCCTGACAACGTGGCAGAACAACCTGAGCGCCGTGGGTATGGGCATCCAGCATGTCACCAGCACGCCGTGCATGTACTTCAAGGGTTCATCCAGCCCGGTGTATGTCGCCAAGGCCGTCTCCATGATGCAGCCCCGGCGCATCGTCATCACATACGGCACCAACAACACCAATTCCACTGCGGACACATTCAAAAACCAGTACCGCAGTGCTCTGGAGGCCATCAAAAAAGAATGGCCCTACGCGGATATCATCATCAACGCCGTACCGCCCGTGGCGCAGACGCGCACGGGCGCGGCCGCCGCGCAGAAGGCCATCGACGAATTCAACAAAGCTCTGGCGGACCTTGCCAAGGAGGACGGCTACCGGTTCCTGAACAGCAGCGAGGCCCTGAAGGACCCCGCCACGGGCTTTGCCAGAGCTTCGTATATGATCGAGGACGGCCTGCATTTGAATGAGCAGGGCGCCAAAGCGCTGATCGACTATGTGCGCACGCACACCTACGAGACCGAGGACCGCCGCCCGGCGCTGACCACCATCCCCACGCACACGGCCACGCCGGAGGAGACCTTCAACCCGCAGGCGGCGTCCAGCAGCTCCAGCTCGTCCAGCTCCGAAGCCGAGGGCGTGACCGTCACGTTCTCCATCAAGGACGGCAAAGACGGCGGCTCGCTGTCTGGCACGCTGACGCAGAAGGTGAAGCCCGGCGAAACGTGCTCCACCGTGACGGCCACCGCCAAGGAAGGCTATTCGCTGGAATGGGGCTGCACCGAGGGACGCATTGAAAATGTGAACAACGGCACGCTGACCTTCACCGTGCCCGCAAATACAAAGCTGGAATCCATCAGTGTGTGGGTGACGTTCAAAAATAAGCACACGCACAGTTTCGGCAGCTGGACGGACGCGGGCAACGGCACGCATACACGCACCTGCACGGCCAGCGGCTGCACCAACCCGCCCAAGACCGAGACGGAGAACCATATCAAAGGCAACTGGACGGCAGACCCCAACGACGCCACCAAAATGCACATTTACTGTACACAGCCCACATGTCACGCCATTCTTGACACTCATACCCACAGTTGGAGCGGGTGGACGGACGCCGGCGATGGCGTAAACCACAAACGCACCTGCTCCGTTGCCGGATGTCCCGCCCCTACGGAAACACAGGCCCACTCCTGGGGCGCAACGGACCAGGCTACTGGTATGCGCACCTGCACTGTCTGCGGCGCGGCCGGAAAGGACCCCAACTGGACCGCGCCGCCCGCCGAACATGTCCATGCCTGGAGCGGCTGGACGGATGCGGGTGACGGCGCGAATCACAAGCGCACCTGCTCCGCCGCCGGGTGCCCTGCACCCACGGAACTGCAGCCCCATACTTGGGGGACGACGGATCCAAGCACGGGCGCCCGCAGCTGTACAGTCTGCGGTGCCGGTGGACAGGATCCAAACTGGGCTCCTCCCGCAACTACCTCTATCCCCGCCCCTGCCGCATAGCTTTTCGCCGCCTGCCCTTTTTGTGGCGGGCGGCTTTCATTTTTTCTATCAGGCAGAAAGAAGGTTTTTTATGCTCAACAGCAAGGGTTTCGACGAATGGGCCGCCGGTTATGACGCCAGCGTCCGCCATTCCCACGATGCGGGGGAATATCCCTTCGCGGGCTACGATGCGGTGCTGTCTCTTATCGAGGCCCGTGTGAACAGCCGTCCCGGCGCCGATGTGTTGGACTTGGGCTTCGGGACAGGCATGCTGACAGCACGCCTGTACGCGGCCGGCCATCCGGTAGCCGGAGTGGATTTTTCCCAGAATATGCTGGACGCCGCCCGCGCCAAGATGCCCTGCGCGGAATTGTATCTGTATGATTTCACACGGGGCCTGCCCCCGCGCTGGAGGGCAGGATGTTCGATTTTATCATCAGCACCTATGCTTTCCACCATGTGCCGGACGCCGGGAAACCCGCGTTCCTGCTGGAATTGTCCCGCCGTCTCAGCCCCGGCGGCGAATGTCTGATAGGAGACGTGGCTTTTGAAACGCAGGCCGAGCTGGATGCCTGCCATGCCGCGGCCGGGACGGCCTGGGACTGCGGCGAGGATTATGCCGTGGCGCAGCTGCTTGCCGGTGCTCTGCCCAGCCTGCGCCTTTCCTTCGCGCGGCTTTCCCACTGCGCGGGGGTGCTTTCCATCGGGCGGCACGACTCTCCGCAGCCTGTTTGACGCAAAAAACAGCCAAGCATCGAATGAGCTTCATTGCAAACCGATAAAAAGAGGCCGGAGCCCGGCGGGAAAATCCCGCCGGGCTCCGGCTTTTTTATCTCAGCTCCAAGAGAGCAGCGCGCGCCGCGCCTACTTTCTACCGCCGTAAAAGCGGCGGTACGGGTTCTGCGTGCGCTGGGTGGGCGTAAGCTGCTCCGGGCGCGGCCTGGAACGGCTGGCCGCCACTGCCGCCAGCACCAGCACGCCCAGAATCACCAGCGCCGCGGCCACCGCAGCCATCAGGATCCACTGCCAGGGAAGCATATGCCTTCCTCCTTTTCCGTTCGTTCACTGCCGCGTCAGAGTATGGAACACCGACATCGCCTTTTCATAATACGCGGCGGCGTCCTCATCCTTTTCCAGCTTGGTGCCCGTATAAACGCGGGGCACCAGCTTGTAGTCCTGCAAAAATGTCTGGTAATCATACCCCTGCGAACCGTCGAAGTTCTCCGACGCGCCCAGCTCCAGCGACGTGAGCGCCGGACAGTCTCCCCAGCGCACGCCCATGCGCGCATAGTCCGGCTTTTCGCCCTCTGCGGGAGATGTGCCGTCGTTGTAGGCGAACAGCATATACTGCTCCTGGAAATACTCCATATCGTCCACAAGGAACAGCATGCTCTCGCCGCCGTCGATGTCGCCGGACAACTTCGTGATGTTCGCCATCTGGACGTTGGGGTCCGCGATGGAATCCGCGTCTTTCCCGATGGTGTATTCCATCACGCTCACAACGACCTCTCCGTCGCCGTTGCGGTCGTCAAAATACGGCTTGAGCTGCTCGGCCAGTGCCTCGCCGGTGCCCATGGGCACACCTGTCGTGGTGAGGATGCCGATGGTATAATCCGGATGCACCTGGGTGGCGATCTCCCAAACGAACGAAAAGACCATCAGCGCGGCCACGATGCCGACGATCACATGCCATTTGTGATAGAACCAGAAATTTTCCCGTTTTTCCTTGCCGGTCATCTCATGCTTCGGCTGTTCGGGCTGCAGGTCCTCGGGCTTGATGTTCAGTGTGTAGCGCGGGCTTGCCATACACGTGTTTCCCTCTTTCTGTTATATGTGTCGCGGCGGGCCTGCCCGCACGCTTTTATGCATACGCCGCTGCGCGGCGTCAGTGCGCTGTGGCTTTATCCTTGTGCGCGGCAATGCGCCGGGCCACCTCGTCCGGCAGCGCTTTCTGCGCCGCCCGGTCCAGCCCGGCGGTCTCGATGGGCGGCAGCACGGTCATGGTCACATGGCCGGGACACATCAGGTTGTGGTTTGCCTCCATGATCTTATAGCTCCCGTCGATGACGACGGGCACCACGGGCGCACCCGCCGCAAAGGCCATTTTGAACGCGCCGTGCTTGAACTCGCCCATGGCGTCGCCCTTGCTGCGCGTGCCTTCGGGGAACACGATGACACTTTCGCCCCGCGCCAGCAGCGCGCCTGCTTCCTTCATGGCCGTGACAGCCTGGCGGGGATTTTTGCGGTCGATGAACACACAGTCGAACAGCTTCATCCAGGTGCGCACCAGTGGGATCTTCAACGTCTCCACCTTCGCCACCAGCGCGTGGGGCCTGTCCAGATGCACCAGCGTGATGGGGATATCATAATCGCTCTGGTGGTTGGGCGTGAATACCACGGCCCGGTCCTTCGGAATGTTTTCCAGCCCGTTCACCGTAACGGTACATCCGGCAATGCGCATCAGAGTGGACATCCACATGGGCACATATCTGTCCACGATGGCCCGGCAGCCGCTCTCATCCCCCGCGGCCTTGCGCCGCTTTGCCTCGTTCATTTTCGGCGTAAGCACGATGAGCGCGCCGAAGAAATAGAAAAACCACACGATCGTCCGCAATATTGCCATACCGGTATCATTCCTTTTCCGCGCCGGGCTTTCCGCGTCCGGCGGCCTGCATACTTTTTCTATGATACCGCAAACCGGGCGAATACGCAAACAGTTTTGCCGCGCAGCATGGCCTCGGTGCTGCTCTGTTGTTAGTATAGCCCGATTTTACACAAAAAAAGTGGCAGAGTTGTGAACAAGCGGGAAAAAAATCGTATTTTTTCCTTTTTTGTTATACGGCCCGCCAATATTTGTATTTTTATCCGCGCTTTTTGTCTGTTTGGTCTTGTGCATATATTCTAAACTTTACGGTCTGATTTTGGATGCGCCTTGTACAAAGGCGCAATTTTGCCGCCGCGGGCTTGACATGCCACGTCCCGGCGCGTAAACTGAATGCAACAACAGCGAAGGCGCTGCCGGACATCCGGCGGCGCCTTTTTTGTTGTATTTCCGCGGTTGAAAAGCGTAAAAAATTGAGGAGGGGTCATTATGTATTCATCCGTAGACACTATTTGGGTGCTGCTGGGCGCGGCGCTGGTATTCTTCATGCAGGCGGGCTTTGCGATGGTGGAGACCGGCCTGACACGCGCCAAAAATGCGGGCAACATCATCATGAAAAACCTGATGGATTTTGCCCTCGGCACCGTTGCCTTTTGGCTGGCAGGCTTCGGCATCATGTTCGCGGGGGACGGCGCGTTGATCGGCGGGTTCGACCCGTTCATCCTAGGCGATTACAGCAGCACGTTCCCGTCCTGGGCGTTCGTCATTTTTCAAACGGTGTTCTGCGCCACGGCGGCCACCATCGTCTCCGGCGCGATGGCGGAGCGCACCAAGTTCCTTTCTTATTGCATTTACAGCGTAGCCATAAGCCTGATCGTTTACCCTGTCGGCGGGCATTGGGTCTGGGGCGGCGGCTGGCTGAGCCAGCTGGGCTTCCACGACTTTGCGGGCAGCACGGCAGTGCATATGGTGGGCGGCCTGTGCGCGCTCATCGGCGCAAAGATGGTGGGGCCGCGCATCGGCAAATATACGAAGGACGGCAAGGCGAACGCCATCCCGGGCCACAGCCTTACATTGGCCGCGCTGGGCTGCTTTATCCTGTGGTTCTGCTGGTTCGGCTTCAACGGCTGCTCCACCGTTTCGATGACGGGGGACGAGACATTGGTGAACGCCAGCCTCATCTTCGTCAATACCAACCTGGCCGCAGCTGTGGCAACCTGTGTGGTGATGATCATTACCTGGAGCCGTTACAAAAAGCCAGACGTCTCGATGACGCTGAACGGTTCTCTGGCCGGGCTTGTGGCCATCACGGCCGGCTGCGACGCAGTGGACCCGTTCGGCGCGGCCATTATCGGGCTGATCGCGGGCTTCGCAGTGGTGTTCGGCGTTGAGTTCATCGACCAGAAGCTCAAAATTGACGACCCTGTGGGTGCCATCGGCGTGCATTTTGTCAACGGCGCGCTGGGCACTGTGCTCACGGGCCTGTTCGCCACGGACGGCGGCCTGTTTTACGGCGGGGGCTTCGGCTTCCTGGGCGTACAGATGTTGGGCGTGCTGGCTGTATGCGCTTGGGTCGGCGTTGCCATCACACTGGTGTTCTTCCTGCTGAAAAAGACCATCGGCCTGCGCGTTTCCCGCGAGGAGGAGATCGACGGCCTGGACATCCACGAGCACGGGCTCATCTCGGCCTACGCGGACTTTGCGCCCATGTCGCTGGGCATGGTAAGCCCTGAAGTGCAGGAGACTGTTGAGGGCGCTGTCCCGGCAAAAAGCGCCGACGAAGCGGTTCCTGTGGTGGAAACCACCACCGTCACCGCCGCTCCCGCATCCGGGCCGCGTATCAGCAAAGTGGTCATCCTGCTGCGGCAGAGCCGCTTTGATGCACTGAAAGAGGCGCTTTCCTCCATCGGTGTGACGGGCCTGACCGTGACGCAGGTGCTGGGCTGCGGCGTGCAGAAGGGACAGAGCGAATTCTACCGCGGCGTGCCCATGGACGTGACACTGCTGCCCAAGGTGAAAGTGGAGGTCGTCGTGAGCAGGGTGCCCGTGCGCAGCGTCATCGACGTCACGAAGCGGGTGCTGTATACCGGACACATCGGCGACGGTAAAATCTTTGTCTACAATGTGGAAAATGTTGTGAAGGTGCGCACCGGTGAGGAGGGCGTGGCCGCCCTGCAGGACACTCACTGATCATACTTTCGTTTGTGCCTTCCGGGTGGAGACCTGCGTTCGCAGGATTTTATTTAAAGCCTTTCTTTTTCAATTCGCCGCAAGAGCCTGTTCGGTTTTCCGGCTCCGGCGGGCCTTTCCGGTGAGGCAGCCGGTCTGTTTTACAAAGCCCCCGCCTGCGCATTGCGCCGGCGGGGGCTTTGCCGTATAATATTTCTTGAACCGCCGCGGCTCTGCCGCCCGGCGGCATGACCCCGGCCACGGCCGGGACGGGAGGGATACGATGCCTGGCATCACACTGCGCATGGCGCGCCCGGAGGACGCGGGCGGCATGCTGGCGGTCTACGCGCCTTATGTGGAGCATTCCACCGCCAGCTGGGAATACGAGGCGCCGTCTTTGGCGGAATTTTCCGGACGGCTGCGGGAGCATCTGGACACGGGCTTTCCCTGGCTGCTTGCGGAGGAGGACGGCGCGGTACTGGGCTATGCCTACGCCGGTCGCTTCGCCGCACGCCGGGGCTACGACTGGGACGCCGAGGTCACAGTATACCTGTCTGCCGCCGCACACCGGAGGCACGCCGCCACCGCGCTGTACACCGCATTGCTGGCTCTGCTGCGCAGGCAGGGCTACGTCAACTGCTTTGCGCTCATCACACACCCCAACCCGGCCAGCGCCGCCTTCCACGAGCGGATGGGCTTTGCCGAAGCCGCGCGCCTGCCCCACGCGGGCTACAAGGACGGCCGGTGGCTGGGTCTTTCCTATTATCAGCTCACGTTGCAGCCGCTTCCTGCCGTGCCCGTGCCGCCTGTGCCGCTGAGCGCGCTGGGCGCCGCCGAAACGGAACGATCACTGCGCGACGCGGCAGCCCTGTGCCGTCCCGCGCCGGAGGTGCTTTGAATGGAATTTGACCGCAATCCCACACTGGATGCGCTTTGCGCGCGCAAATCCGTCCGCGTGTTCACAGAGGAGCCTGTGCCGCAGGCTGTTAAAAACGCGCTGTTCCAGGCGGCCATGCAGGCCCCCACGGCTGGCAACCAGATGCTGTACACCATCCTCGACATCACCGACGCCGCGCTGAAGGCACGCCTGGCCGACCTGTGCGACCACCAGCCCTTCATCGCGGACGCACCCGTGGTGCTGGTGTTCGTGGCGGACTGCCAGCGCTGGTACGACGGCTTTGCCGCGGCGGGCTGCGCACCCCGTCCGCCGCGGGAGGGCGACCTGCTGCTGGCCGCGGCGGACGCGGCCATCGCCGCACAAAACACGGTGGTGGCCGCCGAAAGCTTCGGCCTTGGCAGCTGCTACATCGGGGATATTCTGGAAAACTGCGAGGATGTGCGCAGCGCACTGGCTCTGCCGCCCTACGCCGTGCCCGCTGCCATGCTGGTGCTGGGCCGGCCCACGCAGCAGCAGCGGGAGCGACGCAAGCCCGCCCGCTTCGACGCACGGTATATCGTACGGGAAAACCGTTA